>JGI20127J14776_1000290_pt1 | contig 12984 bp, 10 predicted proteins | sample JossMetagenome_2_FD_14776 | JGI IMG/M metagenome (IMG submission 14776)
ATGAGGTCTGGCTCGGTAGCCTGAATAAGTGCAGTTGTATTGCCGGCGCAGTCCTGGGCCTCAAACCATACAATATTGATAGAGCCACTCTGGGCCTGGGCTACAGCGAGCCTAACAAGCTCGTCCCAGTTAAGCGATGCCAGGAACGCTGTACTCCCTGCTAGCTTTACAAAGTCTCTTCTTGAAATATTTGGCAGGTTTGTCATAACAAGAAGTAAGTTGTAATAACTATTATTAAAAACTTATTTTTATAAAAATCTAAAAAAAGAAAAAAGCATGATAATTAATGCATAAAAATCTTATCTTCTTATACTTTTAACTATAAAACAAAGATAAGTATGATCTTTATCAGTNNATGGAAGTATATATCTTTATTTATATATGTTAATTAAAAATACTCTTGAACAACAACAATTAAAACAGGATGTAAAACATCAATATAGTATGGTCAATAAAGAGGAAACCTACATGCGCATAATCAAACTCGCCGCGAGAGCATACGCCTCCTGGAACAAGTTCATCGAATCACTTTTTCCTCAACCTCCAAACCCGCTTGAACAAAAAATATACACCTTAAACTCTCCGAAAGAGCCCGACCTAGCCACCATGATACAGGAACTCAAGAACACTGGTCACCAAGACCTAGTTGAAAAAATTCTAAGCAGGCCCCCCAAGGTCTTAGTGGGGTTCCTCTACGACCTAAGCGAGCCCGGAGAACTCATATACGACACATATGGATACACATTCCAAAAAGCCCAAGAATGCCCTAACATCACAGTCGAAGATTTTTCGACAGACGCACTCACGGTAAATGACATAATCGCCAGAGAAAAACCAGACAAGATAATCATCGTAACGGCCAAGAGGCGCCAGCGCCCACCCGGAATCTACACGGCGCAGACCACACTTCAAGCGACACAGGAAAACCCAGCCGAAATGCTACGAGCATCGTTGGAGGGCTCGCTAGACATAGACGCTTTGCTGGATGCACTACGTGTACTAGCACCCGGACGAATAATATCAATCATAGAATACGAGCCCCCGGAAGACGCCACGCAGGGTCTCAAGGAGCAACTCATACAAGTCATAAATAAAATCTTACAAGAAGAGTGTCAAAAATGAAGACTATAATAATAGGAATAGGAAACACTATGCTCGCAGACGACGCCATAGGACCACTAACAGCACAGGCACTTAAAAACTGTGGAGCACCAGCAATAAGCCTTGAACTAGATGCGTTCACAGCCGCCACCTACCTCGAAAACGTAGATCTCGCCATTTTCATAGACACGCTGGAGCCAGTTTATGGACGGCCAGGACAGATAATACAGCTACAGCTAGACCCAACACGCCTCTCACCAGAAGAAATGGCAAAAGCATTCTCGCGAGAACTATCCTCACATCACCCAACGCCAGCAGACGTTGTCCTATTGGCCTATTCCTCAGGAATATTCAAAGGAAAAGCAATACTAATAGGAATTGTACCAGAAACGCTTGAATTTGCACATCCGCCATCAACTACAACAATTTCAAAGATTAAAGAAATATGCGGAAAAGTCGCAGAAACAGCAAACCTGCAGATCGACTGTAACTGTGTAGAAGTAAACTTCAAAGAAATACTGGAAACTTTAAAAATGTAAAACAAAAATATAGAAATTGTTATAGGTCCTCGTCTACCCTTCTAGCCCAGATGTTCTTTAGCCCCTTCCTAGTCCTCCTCATTGGCCAGCCAAGGTCCTCATCGTACCTCTCTATGCCGAGGTTCTTCTCCAGCAACACCCTGTGCTCGATCGAGGCAACAAGCTCACGTGTCTTAGCCACGACGTCTGGGTTCACACTGATGCTGTCAATGCCCTGTCTCACTAGGAACTCGGTAAACTCTGGATACACGCTGGGCGCTTGTCCACAAATGGACACAGTCCTGTAGCCATAGGGAGACTTGTGAGCCTTCTCGATCAGCATTGCAATAGCTGTCCTCACGGCTGGGTCTCTTTCGTCGAAATACCTTGGATCAATCTTCGGCAAGATAGCGCTGTCCCTGTCTGTGCCGAGAGTCAGCTGTGTCAAGTCGTTCGATCCAATGCTGAACCCGTCGAAGTACCTTGAAAACTCTTCGGCCAGGAACACGATGCTAGGCACCTCTGCCATTGCCCAGACCTTGAAGTCGCGGCTACTCTCCAGGCCTTCTTCGGCCAACAGCTTAATGAACTTCTCGGCCTCCCATAGGGTCCTCACGAATGGAGCCATTACCCACACATTGCCTAGACCCATCTCGTCCCTAACCTTCTTTATAGCCCTGACCTCCAGCCTGAAGGCCTTCTCATACTGCGGGCTAATGTATCTGCTAACACCGCGCCAGCCGAGCATCGGGTTGTCCTCCTGTGGTTCATACTTTTCTCCGCCCTTCAGCTGCCGGTACTCGTTGGTCTTGAAGTCGCTGAACCTAACAACGACAGGCCTCGGGTAAATCTCCCTAGCAACCATCGCTATACCTTCAGCCATCTTGTTTACTAGGACGTCTCCCCTGCCAGTCTCAAGCAGATAGAGTGGGTGCTCGCCCACGTAGCTGGCCATGATAAATTCTACACGCATTAGCCCTATGCCGTCAAAGGGTAGGTCCTTATAGTCCTTAATTTTCTCGGGGACACCTAGATTCATGTAGATCTTTGTGCCAGTGATAGGTTTGTACACAATTTCGATGGGTGCCGCGGCCGCCACGGCAGCCTTCTCCTCCTTCTTGCCTCCAAGAAGCTCCTCAACTCTCCCCTCATACACTATACCGGCACGAGCATCAACTGTATAATCTTTCCCGTCGACGAGAACCTTGGTAGCCTCACGTGTACCAACAATGACAGGAATACCTAGCTCCCTACCAACAATGGCGGCGTGAGCCGTCATTCCTCCCTCGTCTGTCACAATTGCCGAGGCCATCTTCATGTATGGAACCCAGTCAGGATCCGTCATTGTCGTAACTAGGATGTCGCCTGGCTGCATCTTTGTCTTTGCGTCCTCGAGGGACAGGCAGATCTTTGCTTTTCCGTAGGCTACTCCTGGGCTTGCCGGGAGTCCCTTTAAGACTGCCTTGGCTTCTGCGAGGCTTTTAGCCACGGTTTCTTGCGGCTTTGCCTCCTTGGTGCTCCAGACTGTTTCAGGTCTTGCTTGGACTATGAATATGCTTTCTGGGAACTTCATGTCCCTGTCAACGGCCCACTCTATGTCCATTGGCCTGCCATAGTGTTTCTCGATTTTGACTCCAAGCTCGGCTAGCCTGAGAACTTCTTCATCTGTTAGTGACGGGACTTTGCGACGGGCCTCCTCTATCTCTCTCTCGATAGTGCGACCAGTCTGGGGGTCTCTGACTAGCTCCTTAAATTTCTCTACTATTCTGCGCTCCACGATGGTCATAGTGTTTTTGTCTACTACCCATTCGTCCGGCGTTACTTTTCCACTGACTACGGCTTCTCCTAGTCCCCAGTGTCCCTCAATGACTATTTTGCTCCGATCCCCTGTGACTGGGTGAAGGGTGAACATTACGCCTGCCGTGCGAGAGTTAACCATTTTCTGAACCGCGACACTGATAAGCACCTTTTCGTGTTTGAAGCCTTTGCTTTCCCTGTAGAAAATAGCCCTTGGGGTGAAAAGGGAAGACCAGCATTTCCTAACCTTGTCTATTACGTCGTCTTCTCCCTTCACATTTAGATAGGTTTCTTGTTGCCCAGCGAAGCTTGCGTCTGGCAGGTCTTCTGCTGTAGCAGAGCTTCTGACTGCTACGAATTCTTCTTTTTTGCCAACCCTCTGACTTAGCTGTCTATAGGCTTTTCTGATTTCTTCCTCAATGTCTTTGGGCATCTTTACGCTTTCGATTAGTTTTCTGATTTCGTTGCTTGCCTCAACATAGTCTTCGGGCTTTGCAGAGCCTGCCGGGACTTTTTCTCTAAGGATCTCGTATACTTTGTCTTTTATGCCTGTTTCCTCGATAAAGCGTTTGTAGGCATAGGCTGTTACTGCGAAGCCTGGGGGCACAGGTATACCTGCATTTATCAGTTCTCCGAGGTTTGCGTTTTTGCCTCCAACGATGGGTACGTCTTCTTTTCTAAGCTCTTCAAACCACAAAATTATTTTGGTTGATTTGTCGCTCATTTTGCTCGTGGATGTATTTTCGCTATGATTTAAAAAGGTTGTGAGATAAATGTTATTATTTTCTTTTTCTTTGAGACATGTTTTTTCTTTGCTAGGCTAATTTTAATAACTTAGAGAGAAACCTATACCGAACTATTGAACTATGATTTTTCCTTGATGCTTTCTTTCGTAAAAGTAAAAACCATGTTTTTACCATTACTCATTTTCTTGGCGATGGATTAAATATTCTTGAAGAGAAACAAGAGAAGAAGCAATTTTGCGCAGAATCTTCTGGTAAATGCTGATTTTTCACATTAGAATTTTTGACAGAGATTTACATGGGAAATAATTCTCCCCATACTGTCTACAGGATGTAGAATTTTCTGCTCTATTCTTTTCTATTTTACCAGCTGTTCATCTTATGGGTTGCTGTAGCGATGAGTTTTTATGTCATTTTTGAATCTTTTTCTTGCGCCCTATGAGCGGATGTGCCCCGAAAGGGGCTTGTGCGAGGGCGCCTGTATTGAGCCAGATTGGACGCGTAATTCTTAAATTTTTCTTGCTCGTTGTGGTGGTGGTTTTCATGGAGAGGGGGTATAGTGTTACTCCCTGGGAAGCTCGTGGAAAGATAGACTACGACAAGTTAATTGAAGAATTTGGAGTCGAGAAGCTGGGACCCGAGCTCGTTGAGCGCATTGGTAGGCTTGCTGGTGGCCTCCACTGGCTTCTGCGTAGGGGGTTCTTTTTTGCTCATAGGGATCTGGGGCTTGTATTGGACGACTATGAAGCTGGAAGGGGATTCTTCCTTTATACGGGACGTGCCCCGAGCAACTCGCCTATGCATATTGCCCACATTGTACCATTTGTAGCTACCAGGTGGCTCCAAGAGAGGTTCAATGTGAATGTTTATATAGAGATCCCAGACGAGGAAAAATTCCTTGCAAAGAAGGTCGAAAGCCTAGATGAAGTTGAGCCATACGTGAGACAGGACATATTGAACATAGCGGCCCTAGGCTTCGACCCAGACAGAACATTCATCTTCAGGGATACAGAGTACATCTCGCGAATGTACAGGGCCGCCGTGAGGATTGCAAGACTCATAAATTTTTCAACGGCTAAGGCTGTCTTCGGCTTCGACGGAGAAACGAGCATAGGGCTGATATTTTATCCAGCACTTCAGATCGTGCCCACCCTTTTCGAGAACAAGAGACCCCTGATACCGTGCGGGATAGACCAGGACCCCTACTTTAGGCTACAGAGGGATATTGCGCCGAGGCTAGCGCGCTATAAGACCGCTGAAATACTGTCCAAACTAGTTTGGGGCCTCACTGGTCCAGAGACGAAGATGTCTGCCTCTCAGCCTGAAACTGCCATACTGCTGAATGATCCACCCGACGTTGTCAAGAAAAAGATAATGAATGCCTATACTGGCGGCAGAGCGACAATAGAGGAACAGAGGAGATTGGGAGGAGTCCCAGAAGTCTGCACAGTCTTCCACTGGTACAGCGTACTTTTTGAAGAAGACGACAAGAAGCTCGAGGAAAGATATTGGGCATGCAAGACGGGCAAACTCATGTGCGGCGAGTGCAAGCTAGAGCTCGTCCAGAGGATAAACAGGTTCCTCGAGCAACACAGAGCAAATGTAAAGCGAACAGAGGAAAAACTACACCTCTACATGTACGACGGGAAGCTTGCCCAAGAAATGTGGAACTGGGAATTCAGGTAAACGGCGGCGTCTCTTCACCTCCTTTTCTTCACTTTGTCGGCAGTCAACGCTCACGTCATCCGCCGCCAATAAAAAACTGCACAAACTAGTTAAAAACTTAAACAAATATATCTAATGGGAAATCTCTGTTAAGAACCTCCTTTAAACTTTTCGAAATATTTTGTTGACCGGGAGACCTCATAAATCTCTTTTAATATATGGTGGGACTATAACTCATTCTTCTAGTATTATCGCTGGCCTTGCGGGCAGGGATGTGGTTGCCTTGGGATTATTTTGTAGTTGTTCTTCTGTGGCTATGACAATCTCTGTGCCAAGTGTTTGTTGTATGAGGGGGAGTGCGTCTGTCAGTGCTTGTGCTTCTAGTTGCTGGTTTGTTGCAAGGTCGAGGATTTCTGGGTTTTTGTGTATAATTGGTATTATTTTTCCTATTTTTGTTCTCTGTTCAGGGGTTAGTGTTTTTGTTGCTTGCTGTATGGCTTCTGATAGCTTTCCTGTTGTCCTGTATGCCTGGTTCACTTTATCTAGGAACTCGTATTTCCATGGAGCTGGGAGGACTATCGTTACTCTTTTTGGCTTGTTCTTTTTAAGTCTGATTACTTCTTCAAGGTCTTCTAGGAGCTTTACTACTACTGCCTCTGCTTTCTGGACATGCTTGTCTATGTCTTGGTCTGTTACTTTTGGCCACTGGGCCCTGGATATGGATGTCTGTTTGCCTATTGCCTGCCAAATCTCCTCCGCTATGTGTGGGGTTATTGGAGCTAGGATAAGTGTCTGGGTCTCGATGAATCTTTTGAGTAGGCTCCTGTTTGGGGTGCCCCTGCGCCTAATGTACCACTTGTAGCTGTTTTGGAGGTTAAAGAAGCCCTCGACGAGGACATTTTTTGTGTTTATTTGTTCGTATTCCCTTGCAACCTTGAGGACTGTCTCGTTTATGACACTTTCAAACCACTTGTCTATGAACCTGTACTCATCGTCTCCCTTGCCGTAGTTCTCGGTTGCGAATTTGTACCACTCATAGAGGAGATCCACAGCCTTGCTCGCCATCTCTGGCTCGAAATTTGCGTCGTCGAGACCGGAGTTCCCGGCGTATGCTTCAGCGAACCTCGTAGCGTCCGCACCCCAGTAGTCTACTGCTTCCCTTATAAGTATATAGTTTCCAAGAGACTTGGACATCTTTTTGCCCGCTACGAGAACCCAGCCGTTTATCCCTATGCCTCTCGGCCACTTGTCCCTTGGAAATACTGCAACGTGATGCATAATGAAGAAGACAAGGTGGTTGCCCAGGAGGTCTTTGCCCGAAACCCTCATATCGACCGGGTACCAATAGAGGAATTCCTGCCTGATTTTTTCCAGGAGCTCCCTCGAGACGCCTGTCTCCGCGCTTACCTTTTCCGGATCACCTTTGCCAAGAAAAACGTAGTCAAAGAAACTGTTACCGAGCCTATCCCAGTCTATGCCATACGTCTCAGGGTGCTGAAGGTACTTGGCTATCGTATAGTAGGCCATGTATATTGTCGAGTCGCTAAGGGACTCGAGGACCCACCTCTCATCCCAGGGCAACGGCGTGCCGAGCTCCCTCTCATGTGTACACGCCCAGTCCTCGTACCAGTCAACAAGCCTGTGGAACTCCTGCCTGATCTCCTCGGGGACAAAACGCATCTGATCTATACACTCGTGGGCCTTCTGCTTCCACTCTTTGTCACTGTATCGAAGGAACCACTGATCCTTCACGAGCTTTACATGCGTCTTGGCCCCGCACCTACAATAGACAGGACTACTCAGGGTGTAGTGTCTAAAGGCTACGCCCTTCTCTGACAGGTAGTTTATTATCTCTTCCTTTACCTCATAGACTTTTCTGCCTCCCCACTTCGCGCCATAAATCTCCGGCTTAAGGACGCCCTTGTAGAACTCCTTGCTATAAACGTCCTTTGTCGCCTTCTCCAGTGCCTCTATGTCTCTCTGGGTCTTCGCGTTGAAGGTTTGGACTGCTTCCTGTGCCGGCAGACCCTTATAGTCTTCTACTTCTATCAGCTTCACTGGCTGTACAGCGTCAATTATGGAGGGGTCGAGGTTGTACTTTTCGAGGAGGTATGGATCCCTCTTGAGGTCTTCCAGCCCGACATAGTCGTAGGGCGCGTGGGCCGGCACAGACATTACGACGCCAGTACCAAATCGGCGTCAACAAAGAACGCGGGGAGAACTGGAACCCTCCACCCCGTGACTGGATTCACCGCAAAGTGACCTACGAGCTGGGCGCCCCTTTATCCTTCCGACAACATTTACTCATGGTCTTGGTCGGCAAGCTCCCTTGCGCCATATTCGCCCACAATCCACTTCTCGCCGTCGACTTCTGCGATTAGGTATTCTGCGTCTGGGTTAACCCAGATGTTAACTGCACCATAAACCGTTTCAGGCCTGTAGGTGAGACACGGGTATACGTAGCCGTCTTCCCCTATGAACTTTATCACCACGACTTCCGTTGGCCCTATGCCTGCATACTCATCGGGCCTGTCGTGGTCTCCTACGACTTTCTGCTCCTTGGGACACCACACGACGGGATGTTTACCCTTAGCTATGAGCCCCTTCTCTCTAAGAACTGTGTACTGCCACTGTATGAACTTGTTATAGGGCGGGTTCAGCCTCGTCGTGAAGAACTCGCGTCTCCAGTCAATGCTGAGGCCTAGTCTCTGGAAGTCTCTCCGGAACTCCTTCTTGAAGAAGTAGACCCAGTACTCTGGGTCCCTGAACTTGGGTATCTCCTCTTCAGGGATGCCTAGAGACCTCAAAATGTTTATCTGTTTTGGGTCTCCCTCCCTGACCCTCAGCGCTGCCGCTACTATTGGGCCACCCGTCGCGTGCCAGCCCTGAGGGAACAACACGTTGTAGCCCTGCATCCTCTTGAACCTGGCAAGTATGTCTACCCTAAGGACTGTGTAGCCCGTGCCTAGGTGGGGATAAGCGTTTATGTATGGGTATGGGAATGTCACAAAGAATTTCTGCCTTGAGGGATCTGGGTCAGCCTCGAAGACGCGGTTTTGCTCCCAGAATTTCTGCCATTTCTCCTCTATCGACTTCAGAAAATCCCTTCTCTCCTTGTTTACCTCTGGAAACTCTATTCTCTTGCTAGCAATAATTGACACCAGTGCAGAGACATTTATAAAGAATTATTAAGTTTTCGGGCTCCCTACTCTCTCCGACCCAGGTCCTGAACTACCCCAAATACATCAACTGCCTGCCCGTTCCTTACGAGCTTCTCATAGAGTTGCCAGATCCTCTTCGTGGTTACCAGGCCCGTGTAGAACCCCTCTTCTTCGAGTTGTTTTTTAACTGCCTCTGGAAACTCGTCCGGCGTCATCGTGTATGCCTTGCTTAAAACCTTGAGTATCGCATTTACTAGGTCGTCGTTTTGAGGGTAAGGTTTTTTAGACATAGATACCATTCATAATACACCCAGAAAAATATATGCCTATAGGTGTCCCTTTCCACAGGAAAAACCAATCGTACTACGCTTGTTTAACGCTAATCTTAAGCCCCATTTGTAAGTGGAAGTGGTATAGATACTTGTCTGCAAAAATTATTCGTGATACGTGTACCCTTGTATAGGAACTATAACGAGTTTAGCGTTACAGTGGTTCAGACAATACTAGACATGATCAAGAAGTCTCGGGGTAGCCTAGTGACATTCAATGCTAAGAAAATAGCCGTCCTCGCCAACATCGAAACACAACCCGTTGTACTCACCCTTGTAAAGGACGTCTTGGAAAAGCTAAGGGAGAGAGGCTACCTAGAGGTTCTTGGGAAGACAAAGCATGGCGTTAAGTATGCCGTTAGGAGGGATACACCCCTCTGGGTACTCGCAAAGAACTACGACAAGGTCGTACTCAGGAGCCTTGACGACTTGAACCTTATACTTGAAAAGATGGCTGTTGCCACATAGACACGTTTAATTTATAATATAGTGGATTTTTCTCTTATTAGACACGGTCTAATGACAAGCATAGAAAAGGTAATCTCTAGGGCCCTGAGACAAGCCGAGCAGATCTCTTTGAGCGAGGGACTCGAGTCCCCGAGAATACACGCCGTATTAGTGATCGGGAATGACGATCTCGCCAGAGAAAAGCTTAGAGTCGACGAGGGAATATATGTAGACATTGTCTCAGAGTCTATCTTTATTGCTCCTGGGACACTGGACAACATTGTCTATCGTTTACTCGCCGGCTACTTTGCGCTCGCTTTGTTAAACACCTTCAATAAACTGGACAGAGAGAGAGCACTTCTCCTCGCAAGGAGATACTTCTTCAAGGTCTTTGTGGACGCGGTGAAAGAGGCTTGAAAATACTCGTGACAACTGTTCCAGGCATAGAGAACATAGTAGTACAGGAAATCGGGGAGCTATGCCCAGAAGCCCATTCATATGTAGCCTCCTCTTCGGGCAGAGTAACAGCTGAGATACCCGAGAACTGCCTGGCACGGATAATTACTAGGATACACTCTGCAGAGAACGTGTACCTTCTCCTAGGCGAAGCTGATAGGCTCGAGGAGGTAGGCGAGGAGCTGGCCTTGCACGCCAAAGAGCTCATTGCATGGCACAAGTACTTCTCAGTCCGCGCCGAGAGAATAACCAAGGACATTGAAACAACTTCGCTAGAGATAGCCTCCAAGATTGGGAGAATCATACAGGAAAAAACAGGGCTAGAGGTGTCGCTGGACTTCCCAGACATAATCCTCTACGTTGAATACGAGGCCGGCAGGTACAGGTACGGGGTATACCTGACACACGCTGGTAACCTGAGAGACAGGCCTTACCGTAGATATATACACCGCTCGGCACTGAACCCGGTACTCGCATATGCAATGTGTAGGATCGCCTCGCCAAGGGAGAAATTATGGGATCCCTTCTGTGGCTCCGGCACAATACCACTTGAATGCCTCTCAGTAGTCCCAGGTCTAAAGGCTCTGTGTAGCGACGTTAACAGTGATTTTATTCGGGGGGCTTTAGAGAACTCTAGAAGCATTAACAAGGCTCTCCTAGTTTTCACCTGCGACATCGGACATGCACCTGTTAGAAACTTTACGGTCGACGCTATAGTAACTAATCCCCCCTTCGGTATAAGGGAAAAGTCTGTTGGCGGGTTAAAGAGGAGCTATGAGGCACTGTTTCGACTTGCTAGACATAACCTGGAGGAGGATGGGAAACTTGTCGTCTTGACGACACATAGGAGGCTTGTAGAGGAAATAAGCAGAAACATGGGCTTCGACACTGCCGGGACATGGAGGATATACGAGGGCGGTCTCACAAGCTTCATCTACAAGCTCCAGCCCAAATAACATGGTATAATTGTCTCAAACGTTGTGGATGGGGGGTTAGGTTGTTGGAGCATAGTAGAGTTTTGCTATTATTCCTCCGAGGCTTTTGAGTTTTTTACCGGCTTCGCTTTCTTCTGGTATAATTATTACTTTTCCGTTGCGGGTAAATATCTTGTCTAGCATTTCGATTAGTTGGTCGCGTGTCTCACCGAAGAGTAACTCGTCGTTTACAATTACTTTTTCTACGAGTCCCCATTCTGCAGCGCTAGCTACCTGAGCTAAACCCGTGGCGACTTTCTCGCTTCCCGTGAACAGTTCCTCTAGTAGCTTTTCGAGCTCTGTTATTTCTGCTGTTACTCGTATGCTTCTAAACATTTCTCTTAGATCGCTTCTCCTGAGGATCTCATGTATGCCTGACTCTCCTCCCTCGGCTACCTTAACTATTTTTGCTTTGACTCCTAGCTCGTCGAGTATTTTCTGCGTTACTGCCGAAAGCTTCTCGTTAACCGCTACAACTATTTCATCTATTTTTTCCGTCTTCGCAACCGAAACTACTCTGGCAAGTATCTGTTTAATTGGATCCTTGTAGCGTGCCTCTATGCTTGATTCTTTCCCCTCTCCCTTGGGCGTGTAAGGAATAGTGGATTTTATCTCGATTCCCACTGGAGACAAAAGACCTACTGCTATCTCTTCATCTCCCACTGCAACGAGCAATACCCGCATGATACTTGACGTGGATCTTTCCAGCACGTTTCTTGTAAAGCTATCTATGCCGTTCTTCTTTATTATTCTCAGCTTGTCGCCGATTCCTACCTGTATCGTGTGGTAGCTACCCTTCGCGTGAAAATCCTCCGGAGCCTCTACGACCTTGCCTGTTACACGTAGCTTCTCAGAGAACTTTGCATAGGAAATTTTCTCGACCTCTATACCCATGTACACTGGAACCCTGTCGCCCTTCTCTTCGCCTCCACCCCTCGAGACCTTCATCTGCCTAGTGGTCCAGCCGTAGAGTGTGTCTCCCCTCTGGAGGAGCATATGGAGAAAATATAGATCCTCTAGTACCTCAACAACTACCTCTATTTCCCCCCTTTCCTCGTCTATGTTTAAGACCCTCAGCGCGCGCCACCTTGTTACCCCGCCTTATCGCAGGGTTATGGGGCTTTTATGGGTATCGTTTTCGATGGGGTTGCTAGGAAGCTGAGTACCTTTATGCGCGCGCTAGGTTTAGAATTATCCTCTTTAACTATCATTTGAAACAAAAGCGCCCCTAATTCTTTCTTAGTTGCATCATTAAGAGAGGCTTACCGCTGGAAGGGGAATTCAGGGAAATCATCTTTCAATTCTTTCTGAGTTGCATCCTTGCAGAAAACGCATGCCGACAATACGCATTATACTATCTTTCAATTCTTTCTGAGTTGCATCTTGTATTACAGAGCCCACCGTTTCCGATAGCTACAAATGACTTTCAATTCTTTCTGAGTTGCATCAAGCCGAACCTGCCCCCTCCGAACCAGGCCCAGATGTAGATAACTTTCAATTCTTTCTGAGTTGCATCACTACAGCTAGAAGCAACCAAACAGCTCGCCGAAATGATCTTTCAATTCTTTCTGAGTTGCATCCGTATTTTTCTACTCGTGCGGGTTTATATGTTTAACGTTTGATTTTTTGAAGAAGTCTGCAAAACTGCCCTAGCACTCAAATTTACACATTGGAAGCTTCTGAAACTTCCCAATTGGGAAGCTTCCCAGAATGCCCCGTTTTAGGTCGGGAATTTTTCCCGTAATCTCTTTTTAAAATAACCTTCCCGACGAGAAACTTCATAAACAACTTTT
>JGI20127J14776_1000294_pt1 | contig 12884 bp, 9 predicted proteins | sample JossMetagenome_2_FD_14776 | JGI IMG/M metagenome (IMG submission 14776)
TTCTTCTGAAGTGATCTCTGGAGCTATCTCTCTGATTTTCTTTAAAATCTCTATGCCTAATTTAGTTGGTATCAGGTATCTTCTTTTTCTACTTTCAATTACATATCCATGTCTCAGATTATTTTCAATAGCTTTCACATAAGTGCTGGGCCTACCTATTCCTCTCTCCTTCATCATTTTTATTATCTCACTACTTTTATACAAAGGCGTCAAAGAGCCTCTCAAAACTTTAATATCTAAAATCTCGAGAACATCATCTTTCTCGATATCTTGCGGAAGCATCTTCATATAGTTATATATCTTCATAAAACCTTCTTCATAAACTCTACATATGCCTTCTACAGATCCTTTTAAATCAGGTTTATCAAGTATTTCATATTCGATTACGCAATAATCCACTTCAGCCTCTTTCATCTGACTTGCAATAAATCTTCGAAATATAAGATCATATAGTTTTATATGAGATTCTGTTAATTGTGTCATAGGGACCTCCCCTGAATACATTGCTTCAAAGATCTCATCTGCCGAATATGGATAAGTAGGTCTAATAGCTTCGTGAGCTCCCTCAGCTCCCCAGCTTCTGCTTCTAACATATTCTTCACCGAATCTATCGATAATAAATCTTTTGGCAATATCAATACCATATGAAGATATATGTGTAGAATCTGTTCTATGATAAGTTATCAAGCCAGCCTCAAAGAGATCCTGAGCCAACTTCATTACGAGCTTTGGCGAGTAGCCTAATAAACTTCCTGCTGATGTTAATAGAGAGTCAGTGGTGAATGGAGGCTGCGGATTTATTATTTTTCTCTCTATTTTGACGCTTCTGATCTTAATGAATCTTCTTTTTAAGACGTCTTTTATATCATCTTTATCTTTAACAAATATTTTCAATTTGCCGAGTCTTTCATTAGACGTCTTGATATACAGCCAAAAGCCTTTATTACTTCTATATCTCTCGAAAGCCTCTACAATCCATGATAAAACCGGGGTCTGAACTCTTCCTGCACCAAGCCACTTCTTTCTATAGATATTCTGAAGCTCTCTACTTAATAAAAATCCTACCCAACGATCATCTATTCTTCTAAGGATCTGTGCTGAGACAAGCTTGTTATCTATATCTCTAATTTTTGTTATAGCATCTAAAATAGCTTTTCTAGTTATCTCATGAAACTCTATTCTGAATATCTTAGGGTTATAAGGTCTCAGAAGATTCTTAAGATCATAAGCAATCTTTTCACCCTCAGGATCAGGATCTGTGGCGATCATAACTATATCAACGGTATACGCCAATCTTCTGAGCGTATCAATGATCTTCCTCTGATCTCTTATAAGACTACTTCCACATCTAGGACATTGAGAGACTTCTTCAACAAATTGATATCCACATGAGAGACATCTTTTAATATAATTATATACTGGTTTAAACTCTCCATCATATTCAACGCCGTATAGACCAGCATCTTTAACAAGATCTGTCACATGTCCTATAGATGGAGCAATAGTCACTACATACACCTCATTATCTTTCCTTATACTAAACTCTCTAACAACAAGATCATTTATAACTCTCTTGTTTTTAGATCCAAACAACTCAGATATAGTCCTTACCTTAGTAGGAGATTCAACGATCATTAAAACAGTCTTTATCTCTATAGGAGCCTCTGATTTTTCTACAGAAGTTTTGTTCGAGACTTCTCCTGCTCTTTTTTAACAGTCTCAAGATCTATATCATCAAATTTTTTAAACTCGATACTGCTTAAATATCTTTTTAATCTTTTTATCAAGAGCTCTAAAAGAGCCTGTTCTCTATATAATATTAATGAAAGCCCTAATGTGAATCTGTTGTTTAATATTCTTGATGTTCTTCCAGAAGCCTGGATGTATGTGAGAGGATCTGGGATCAAAACATTTTTATTCAAAAGATCTATTAGACCAAATCTTGCATACAGCCTCTCTTCTTTTAATTCTCGAAGCATATTCCATGTATCATCTATAATAAAAAAGATCTTGTCTACAAGATCTTTTAATTTATCTTTTGCTTCTGATTCACCATTTAAAATTTTTTTAAGAATATAAAGCTCTGAGACTGACATCTTAGAGAGTATATGCATAAGCTCATTAAGATGCTCCTTAACATCAAAACCTTTTGAAGCTAATGTAGATAATATCAACAATAGTTTCCTAGGATCTTTCAAAGACTTCTCTAATGATACAGTGAAACTTGGTACTCCTAGAAAAACAGCGTTTCTAATAATCTTTGGAGAGTCCAGTCCTCTGACTGCTGTTCCGTAGAAAGATGCTGATGCGATAAGATACTTCAGATCTCCTCTTAAAAACTTTTCAATATCCCTCTTTCTAGAGTCGGCTATGCCGATCTCAAAACCTTCCTCCATAAGTCTTTTATAGATCTCTTTGATATCTTCATTAAATTCCTGCGAGACATATATGATGGTTCCTTCTCCAAGTTTCTGTAAAACTTCTTTTAACATAGTCAGATCTTTATAGTACATATATGTGTCAATAATATTTCTGACATAATCCATCACACCTCCAACCTCAAGATCAAGAGTTTCTCTCAAGATCTTTGTTTTCATACCTTCTCTCCCAGTTGCTGATGCGATCACGAATTGTCCTATGTTGTTTCTAGATCTATATTCAACAATTTTGTTTCTAAGCTCTTCAATTTCTATTCTATATCTCTCATAAAGATCTTTTTTATCTAATATTTTTGCTGTCAACATATTTTGTTTTAAAATTGTTATTCTAAAAGCTGTATCAATGATATCTTCTGAATAACCTAATAATCTTAAGATTCTTTCAACATTTCTAGATCTTTTCAATATAGCATCAAGATCATCCGCTACCACAAGGTCAAATTTTAATTGAGATAGATCATTGAATCTTCTCGCTAGTAATGAGGATGTTGATATAAATATGAAGCCCTCAAGATCATTATTAATAACTTCCAAAGATTTTTTGTGAAGACTTTTCCTAGAATCATAAATAAAAATCCTGTCCGGATCATTATTAGTTTTTTCAGCATAATAAATCAGTCTATTATAAGTTTGTTTAGCCAGCTCTATCGTTGGAGTGATGAAATAGATTTTTTTATTCATCTTCATTATATAAAGAGAGTATATATGAAGAAGCGTTGATTTTCCAAGCCCTGTCGGAGCTATTAAAGCAAAATTCTCGTGATTAAGTAGTCTAAGAGCCCATGTTCTTTGAATAGACCACATTTTGAATCCAGTAGCATTCTCAAAAAATTCTTGAAAGAACTTAAGATCTCTCTCTCTAATATACATGTATATATAATCTCCAGGCTCTTCAAGAGTTTCAGCTAGAATATATGTAAGCTTCTCTCTATCATCAAGCGATGATAATAGTCTTTTATCGACTTTAGATAGACATTTACGACATGGCAGCCCAAGCGAGAGTCTATATGAATCTATGGAGCCTCCACATGCAGGACAGGAGTTGTTATAGATCGGTTGCATTAAAAAACCTGTTTAATACGCTTTTAACATAATGTTATCTTAAAAACAATAAGTACATTAGATCAATGATTTTTATAATGAAATTAAGTTATAAGGACTCTAAAAATATAGATGATAGTGGTGTGATAAGTGGTTAGATACAAAAGTGTTGAACAGATTCTTAAGATAATGAGAAACATAGATCAGATTAGAAACATAGGTATTATTGCTCACGTAGATCATGGTAAAACAACTTTGACAGACTCTTTATTGGCGGCCGCAGGCATAATCTCAGAGAAGTTAGCAGGAGAGATATTAGCATTAGACTATCTCAACGTTGAACAACAGAGAGGAATAACTGTGAAAGCTGCTAACATAAGTCTATATTATGAGTTTGAAGGAAAACCATATGTAATAAATCTCATAGACACCCCAGGACATGTGATTTCTCTGGAAAAGTCTCGAGAAGTCTGAGAGTATTAGATGGAGCAATCGTCGTTGTAGATGCTGTAGAGGGTGTCATGACACAGACTGAGACTGTTTTGAGACAAGCTCTTGAAGAGAGAGTGAGACCTTTATTATTCATTAATAAGATAGATCGATTGATAAAAGAGTTGAGAATGACTCCAAAAGAGATTCAAGACAGATTTGTACAAATAATAAAAGATATAAACAATCTTATAGACACATACGGAGAGCCTGGTTTCAAAGAGAAGTGGAGGCTAGATCCTGTGAAAGGTCAGATAGCATTTGGATCTGCGAAAGATAGGATCGGTCTTACTATTCCATACTCACAGAGAAAAGGTATTAAAATAAACGATCTTATATCAGCATATGAGAAAGGCAGAGAAGTTGTAGAAGATCTTCAGAAGAAGATACCTCTACACGAAGTATTGCTAGAGATGGTTATAAAACATGTTCCTAATCCTAGAGAGGCTCAGGCATATAGGATCCCTAAGATATGGAGAGGACCTTTAGATAGTGAGATAGCTAAAGCAATGATATCTGCAGATCCTGATGGACCCACAGTTTATCTGATAAATGATATGAGACACGATCCTCATGCAGGTCTTGTCGCCACTGGAAGAGTATTATCAGGATGGCTTGAGGAGGGTAAAGAGCTTTATCTTGTCAATGCTAAGACAGTGCAGAGAGTGTTACAGACAAGTCTTTATATGGGCCCATTTAGAGAGCCTGCAGACAAGATTTATGCTGGAAACATAGCTGCTGTATTAGGTCTTGATAGAGCAAGATCTGGTGAGACTGCTGTAGATCCTTCTTTAAAAGAGATGATGGTTCCTTTTGAAAGGATCTCTTATATATCAGAGCCTGTCGTCACAATAGCTGTAGAGCCTAGAACGCCTTCCGAGCTTACTAAGATGGTCGAGGCTTTGAAGAAGCTTATTATAGAGGATCCTAATCTTGTATTGAAAATAAATGAGGAGACAGGAGAATATTTATTATCAGGAATGGGCCAGGTACATCTTGAAGTCGCATTAACATTATTAAAAGAGAATTTCGGTGTCGAAGTAAAAACCTCCAGTCCTCTGATCATATATAGAGAGACTATAAGAGGATCTTCACCAGTTTTAGAAGGCAAATCTCCTAATAAACATAACAGACTTTATATCTCAGTAGAGCCTTTAAACGAGGAGACAATAAGACTGATAGCCACTGGAGAAGTATCAGAAGATCAAGATCCTCGTGAGAGAGCAAAAATATTAAGAGACAAAGCTGGGTGGGATTATGATGAGGCTAGAAGAATATGGGCTATAGATGAGAATATCAATGTGTTTGTAGACAGAACATCAGGTATTCAATATCTTAGAGAGGTTAGAGACACCATCATACAAGGATTTAGACTGGCAATGAGAGAAGGTCCTCTGGCAATGGAGCCTGTGAGAGGTGTCAAAGTGATATTACATGACGCAGTGATTCACGAGGATCCTGCTCACAGAGGACCTGCACAGCTGTATCCAGCAACTAGAAATCCTATATATGCAGGCATGTTAATGTCTAAACCAACATTATTAGAGCCTATTCAGAAGGTTGATATTAAGATACCTATTGACTACATGGGCGAGGTGACGGCGATTTTAACCAGAAAAAGAGGAAGAATTCTTGAGGTACATGAGTTATATGGTAATTGGATTAGAATAATCTCTGAGATACCAATAGCTGAGAGCATGGATCTTGCGCAACAATTAAGAGGAGCCACCTCAGGCAGAGCATTATGGGGTACTGAGTTCAGCAGATGGATGCCGGTGCCTGAGAATATGTTGCCAGAGCTTATTGCGGCTATAAGAACTAGAAAAGGTTTAAAGCCGGAGCCTCCTAAGCCAGACGACTTTCTAGGGCCTTGATCATAATTTAGATACAGTTTTGAAGAGTCTCTATGAGAAGAAAATCTGTTTTAAAAGATCTTGTTTATCAAAGCTCTGAAATACTTCTTGACTTATCTTTTAAATGGGTTAGAGAAGGTAAGATTGATTTTGCTAAAAACGCGATCAGGATCCTTGAAGAGATCAGAAGAGAGACTAATATAAGAATACCTATTTATATGAGAAGAATGTATTGTAAAAAATGTTATGTGCCATTAATACCTGGGCTTACCGCACGTGTAAGAATAATTGGGAGAGGAAAAATGTTGAGAAGAGTAGTCACATGTCTCTCATGTGGAGAGATTTATAGATTGGAATTTATGAAAAACAAAATTGAGACTGATTATTCTTAGCTAATGTTTGATAAGATCTGTATTTAGATTAGGATACTCAACTTTTTTGTTATAGACGGCGTCTGTGATGATCTCATTAATTTCTTCATACAACTCGTTGAGAAGCTGCGTATAATCAGCTTTGCCTTCTTCTACAAGATCCATTTTCTTCTCCAGTTCTCTAGTTCTATTGACACTGACATATTGAGAATAGTTTTTACTTAGATATTCATAAACCTCTTCTCCTAATTTTGTTGCTACTAATCTAGACCTTGCTTTGGGAGGCTCTATTATATAGCCTCTTCTTCTCAATGTCTCTATTATAGTCGCATATGTAGAAGGTCTTCCAATACCTTGGTCTTTCATTAAAGACACAAGATCAGAGTATGTGTAGAGAGGCTTCTCGCCGACGAGTCTTCTCGCGACATTTTTAAGTATTTTTCTTCCTTCTATGATCTCTATCTTCATGATAGGCATAGGCGTCATAAGAGTAAACCCAGGTTTTAAAATCTCAGTTATATAAGAAAACTCTTGTTCAAAATCTCCAACAACTAGTTTAAAACTGATCCTTTTGACTGTCGCAGGAGGCATCTGGCTTGCCATGAATCTTCTGAATATCATGTCATAAACCTTAAGATCTTCCTCAGTCAATGGTGCCTGAAGTTTTATTATTCCTGCCGCAATCAACGTTTTTAATCTATGCACATCAAATGGTCTGGTAGGTCTTATACCTTCATGAGCGCCTGGCATCTCCCATCTTCTAGGAACAAAATATTCTTCTCCAAATATGTTAGATATATAATCTTTGGCAATTCCGATGCCAAATGTGCTTACAGTAGTACTATCAGTCCTGTGATAAGTGATCAGACCCATCTCAAAAAGTTTCTGAGCAATATTCATTGCCTTATCAGCAGATATTTTGAGAGCAGATGTGACAGCTACTAACATAGTGTCAGTAGTAAATGGCGGTGGAGGATTAACGATCTCCTCTTTAACAACTAAATCCTTTCACTTCTACATATCCTCTCTCTATAAGCTTGTTATAAGTTCCTCTAGGAGCTTTGACAATAAATTTGAGCCCGTCCTCAGTCTCTATAGTTATAAGCTCAATCTTTTTTGAGGCCTCTCTACTTCTCTCAACAACAAATCCTAAAACAGGCGTCTGAACTCTTCCTGCAGATAAATAATTCTTATTAAATTCTCTCCATAAAACAGGACTGAGAGAATATCCGATCCATCTATCCTCAATTCTTCTAACGATCTGTGCCTTAACCATATCCTCATTGATATCTTCGAGATTTCTTAAAGCCTCTAAGATACCTTTTCTAGTCACCTCATGAAATCTTGCTCTCTTAATATTCTTATTAAAAGGCTTGAGAAGTAAATATAGATCCCAAGCAATCTTCTCTCCCTCACTATCAGGATCTGTCCCTATGATGACCTCATCTACTTGACTGGCTAAAAGTCTGAGAGCATTTATAGAATTTTTGACGCTTCTAAAAACAGTAGATCCACAGTATGGACATTTGACAGCTTCTTCCGGCACAGTTCTTCCACAATTCATACATTTCTTCAGAACAGTATATACAGGAACAAAACTTTTTATGTTTTCATTAGAAACGTCTTTCTCTATTAAAACACCAAATAACCCTTCTCTCATAGAAAGATCAAGGACATGGCCGCCGCTTGCTGTTATTATCAGAAGAGAGTCTTCTATTACAGTCTCATATGTCTGAAGATCCATAAAGGCTCTCTGAACAGGTCTGCCAAAGATCCTTCCTATAGTTCTTGCTTTATTAGGAGACTCTACTATGAAAAGCCTGGTCTTTATAAGATCTTTAAACTCTCCTATGGCTTTTCCAGATCTTATCATTCTAACTCTCTCTCTGTCAAGATCTATTTTTCTTATCAAGTCATCAAGATCAAGATCTTTGAATCTAGATCCATGACACCTCGTCTATATACCATCTCATCTCTCTCATGAGGGCATTGAAAGCTTTTACATCGTCTATGATGAGAATGCTGAGACCTTGAGTAACTCCTCCAGCAAATAATCTACTTGTTCTTCCACTGGCCTGTATATAAGCTGCGACATCAGGAACTACAAAAACATATTCTCCTCTTTTCTCAGATAAAGATATATAAGGACTTTTTCTCATAGCTTCAAGAATATTTTTATCTGAAAGTATTCTCTCAAAAAATCTGAGAGTTCTCTCAGCATTTCTTCTAGCATATTCTAGAAAACCTTCTAATGTCTGACCATTTTTAACAGCCTCTCTTATTTTCTCAAGATCTTCTTTTCTAAGATATCTAAGATTTGATAAAGAACCTACTATAAAATCTATTTCGTCTTGATATTCTCTTGGTATAATATCTCTAATACTGTTGAGAAGTATAAGCCATTTGGTAGGGTGAAACTCATTAATATCAATTTTTATCTTAAACTTAGGCACTCCCGCAAAGACTGCATATCTAACTCTCTCGGGAAGATCTATGCCTCTGACCAGCGGGCTTCGAGATGAGGCTATGCCTATCAAAACATCATATTCTTCAGATACAAATGCTTCAAAAATTTTTCTGCTAGATTTTGTAAAGCTTTTAGCTTTGATCCCGTTTCCAACAAGTATTTTCTCGAGAGCTTCTGCATAGTCTGATCCTTTGTCTAGAGGCACATATACAAGTCCTCCTGTGCCTAATCTACGGATCACATCAACAATTATTTGTTCAAGACTTCTCTTATCTTCAGGCTCTATAAATGCGTCAACAACCTTTCTGCCAACCTCGATTCTTCTGCCCACAGAGAACCCGAGTAATGTCTCAAGCATTAGTATTCTTCTAGTTTTTTTCGTAGTCTGTGTAGCTCCGCTGACAATGATCTGTCCGAATTCTCTTCTTCTGATCTCAGTTTTTCTCGATATAATCCTTTTAAGCTCTTCTTCATATTTATCAGGCTCCGACTTTATTAATTTTCTGAGACCTCTCTCTTCATCAATTAATTCTTCAACTTCTTTTCTAAGCTTTTCATCAACACCAATCATTTTAAGAACATAATCAATACTCTTACTCTTTCTAAGAAAACTATCTACATCATCAACAAATACTATGTCAACTCTCTGATTATGTATCTCAGGTCTTTTTATAAGACTCATAGTTGTTGTGACAAGTATTTTTGCATTATTAATCTTTTCTAGTTGCTCTCTTCTCTCCTGATCTTTAAGATATGAGTGATAAGAAAATACAATAAGATCTTTTGCGCCAAGCGTGTTTATAAGTTCATTTATTTTCTCAGTGACCTGATGAGCCAGTAAACTTGTTGGAAGTAGATAAAGAACTCTCTTATTCATTTTATATGCAGCATATACTCCCAGAATAATTTGTGCAGTAGTCTTTCCACTTCCAGTAGGCGCTAACATTGCAAAACTCTCTTGATCAAAAAATCTTCTGGCCCAAAGTCTCTGAAGACTCCACATAGGGGCCTTAACATACTCAAGAAATATTCTATTGATCTCTTCTACTAGCTTCTCTTTAGAAAAAATATGTTTTAGATAACCATCTCTGACGATGTCTTTATCATCAGGCATACATTTTTTACATGCAAGACCTTTCTCAAGTCTCTCGCTGTCGATATCTTCGATATCACAGTTTGGGCATAAAGATTTGAATATTGCTCTGATCATGATCTTTTATACCATTTTATATAGTATTTGTTAGAGAAATTTAATTTTTCTCAATATCAGATAAGGAAGCCACATTGAAATAAAGATCATGATTAGAGCCATAGGATATCCATAGGGCAGCCTCAGTTCAGGCATATTCCAAGAAGATACCGAAGTATCAAAATTCATTCCATATATAGATGCTATAAGCGTCGGAGGCATTAGGATCAAAGTTATTGCAGTAAGTTTTTTCATAATTTGATTAATTTTGTAAGAGGCGTATGCTATGTCTATATCGATCATGCTGATCATAAGATCTCTTAATATCTCCAAGGTTTCGATTAATGAAGAGATCTCGATCCTTAGATAATAGGTCTCTTCTTTATTAATAAGATCCTTATCTAGTATATGTATTGAGTTCTCTAGTTTTATGACAAGATCTCTGAGTCGAATAAGATCTTTATTAATTTTTATAATGGATCTTTTCATGCTAAAGATCTTTCTAGCCATACTCTATCTTTGATTATAACCTCATCACTCTCCCAAATAAGATCCTCTAGATCCTCAAGTCTCTCTCTCAAGATGTTAATATTATTTTGATAAAGATCTATTTCTAGCTCAAGTAGTCTATTTATTACTCTCCAATTTTCTCTAGCAGTTGTTCTTTTCATGATCTTTATAAATTCTCTAACAAATGATTCTTTTAAAAAACTTTCATATAAAACAATGATTCTTCTGCCATAAGTTATTAAAAAGATCTTTCCGTAACGATCTGAGTTTTTCTCAGGAGCTAACACACCTATGATAACATCTCTTTCATTATATTCATCATAAAAGAAGTCTACGTCCCACTCAATATAGTCTTTTATCTCTCTAATAACTTGTTTATCATCTATAAAAGTCTCTAAAGTTCTCTCAGAGATCTCTAGATCTCCAATGATTAGACAAAGATCTTCTTTCAAACATTTGGATCTATTCTTTCTATAGGAACATCTTCTTCTATAAAATCTTTTCTTATTATCGTTATGTTCATCAATTAAACCTCTTAATTTTAGACACTTAATATTTTTAAGTTTCTCAGAGAGACATCTGTTGCATGATAAGATGTATAATGTTTTAAAGGCTTTAGGCATTCTGTCAGTGTGCTCGATGCTTCCAGGGGGAGATCCGAAGCATTTTTCCCAGCCTGATGATCATTATAGAATCATTAATCCCTCGCCAGAGGGCTGGCGCTCGAGATGCCGGCATAGAAAAAGATGATCTACTATAGAGTTGAAAGAAGAGAGGTCATAAAAGATTTAAAGAGATTTTAAATTATGATTTTATACTGAAGATCTTTTTTTCTCAGCATATTCTTTAATTCTTCCTTCATGTAAAAAGATTAATTTATCTGCATAATCTATGATCCTAGGGTCGTGAGACACCATGATTATTGCTGTGTTAAAATCCTCTCTAATCCTTTTAAAAAGATCCATTATTATTCTAGTGTTCTCCCAATCTAGATTTGCTGTAGGCTCGTCTGCTAATAAGACGCTTGGTGTGTTCACTAATGCTCTTGCAATAGCGACTCTCTGTCTCTCACCACCACTTAATTTATTCACTAATGCTCTTGCTCTACTATATATACCTACATACTCTAAAATCTCTTTCACAGCTGATTCTCTCTTCTCTCTAGGAGTTCCTGCTATAAGAAGAGGCATCTCCACATTATCCCATACACTAAACTCCTCAATTAATCCATAGTCCTGCGGAATATATCCCACGATAGTGTTTCTGATGAGAGCCAGACCTTCCTCATCTAACATTGTAAGCTCATATCCATCAACAATTACAGATCCTTTGTCAGGTCTTTCTAAACCTGCAATGATCTTTAGAAGAGTAGTCTTTCCAGAGCCGGAGGGTCCATGGACAAGAATTATTTCTCCACGTCTTATATCAAGACTTACACCTCTAAGTGCCTCAACCACCATCTCTCTAGATCTATAGATCTTCCATACGTCTCTTAGAATGACAACATAATCATCTTCTCTCATATATCTTTTCCTGAAATAAATTTTGAAAACTTAAGATATAACTGCTATATAAATAGAACTTTATATATACAGCGGGAACAAATGATCTTGATTATAAAAGTAGTCAAATGATCTTATAGATCTCTGTGAAAATTCTAAGAAATTGTTTCTAAAGCAATTCTTCTGTTCAGATATATATGCAACAATATTGTGGGCAGTATAATCCATGATAATATTATGTCAAACAACATAAAGATGTATAATGGTGTTAGAGATATTAAACTCATTAATATAATGATGATACTAAAGATCTTTTGATCTGCTCCACATATTTTAAGCACTCTATATATCCTCTTCATAGGATCTCTCACAGTATAAAGAGATAATATGCTTAACAATAATGAGACCAGGCTATTATATAAAGGATCTCCCCCTCCTGACAAATAGATCATGAGAGATGACGAGATCGATGATAATATTATCACTATGTAAAGATATTTTTTGAACCATATACTTATAATTTTTATGTATAGCTCAACGCTCATAAAATTTACACCCTCATGATGACAGTTTTAACAAAGCCTTCCAACCTGCTTATAAGAAGTCTAGATACGCTGGTCAAAACCTCTGGAGGAAGATCCTCAGCACTCCAAGGCTCCATATATATAGACAGCTTATATCTCTCGCCGAGATCTTTCTCGAGAGTAATATAAAGATCTATGCCGATCCCTATGGTTTTTCTGTAAACAAGCCTCAGTAAAAGTCTGTAAACATCTTTTAAATAAGATCTATGAGCCTCTAATATTCCAAAAAACTCATCTTTTTCGAAGACATGAATCATATCATCTAACGTTTTCATAGGCTCAATTCTCTCAAAAACATATGTGCTATAGACTTTGGCAGGCAATTTCTCGACATGATAAATAGATTTCTCTGACAAAACTCTCCATAGATATACAGTAGAAATTATTATGCCTAGGATTCCTCCGAAAAGAATTGAAAGAGAGATACTTATGTTAGTAAT
>JGI20127J14776_1000312_pt1 | contig 12669 bp, 10 predicted proteins | sample JossMetagenome_2_FD_14776 | JGI IMG/M metagenome (IMG submission 14776)
TCATAGGTTCTGGGGCGCGGCCCTCTGGGGGAGCTGGGTGGGTTCATGGGGGTGAGTGACACGGCGTCGAGGGCCGCGCCCCGTCGTAATGTCGCAGTTCTGCGACGTCAATACTTGGCACATCATTGAGGGCTATGCAGGCTTTAAGCGGTGAGCGCCACCACTACAGTGGGCGTAAGACCCCAGAGCTGGTCGGGAGCATGAACGATGTGGAAGAGGAGGTGGTGATAGATGACGCAGAAAAGAAGATGGCGATAGCTCTGCTACTGTCGATCATTTTAAGCTTCAGCCTATCTGCCGTCTTTGCCGTTCTGGCGTTCAGGTTTAGATACGAACACGCCCTTATGGGCTACCTGGCGGTCTGGTTCTCCATAGTAGGGGTTCAGCTATTAATTGTCGTCGGGCTGGACTGGGTGTCTTACGAGATAGCGAGGCACATGGGTGATGAGAAGGGAAGTGGGGTGTGGGAGCTCACAATGATTGCACTATTCATGCTTTTGATCGGTTTGCCGATTTGCTTTGTAGGCCTGGAGCCCATGTTCTTCAAAGGAATCGGCCAGATAGCGTGGTATATGAACATAGCCCTCATAATATTAATGGTCTTCTTTCTGTTCATGGTAGTGGCTGACTTCGCCAACAAGGACTAGTGTTGATGTTCTTAACTTCTACCAAGCTAGATATTTAGGACGCGACCTCCCTAGGCTTCGGGCTAGCTTCGAGGAGCAAGTGCCACACCGTCGGGGGCGCCCTGTAGGCAATTTTACATCATCAAGGCACGTCTTCTTTTAGACCATGATGAAATAAGATAATTCTATTAGGTCTGGGCCCCTCCTACATAATTAGGAGGGTGGCCACCCATGATCACAGATCAGTTAGGCAGGGCCCTACTGCAATTCGACGTAGTGCTGTCGGCCATAGTTACACCTATAGAGACTGGCCTCATGGTTATGGGGATCCAGGTTCCTGCCGTGATAAACGACGTGTACTTCAACAGCGCGATCCTCCACATGGCGCCCCACAGCGGGTTCATGATAGCCGCGATGCTCGCGGCGGCGTACTTCATGGTATCGTTCTTCCTCAATATTCTGACGATATACGTGAACATGTTCGGCGACCTCGGTAAGATAGCGGCCGCGGCCTTCGGCGTCCCAGCCTTCTACTACGTTGGCGTCGCTACAGGCATTATATTCCAGTTCTTCGCCATATGGTACCTATATGTAGTCATAATGAACTACATGTCACAGAGCCCGTTCTTCAATGCCATGCCAACATGACGAGGTGGTCAAGGATGTGCCTGAGCGGGGCGCTGGACGAGGCGCTTGAAAAGTGGAAGGGGCAGGCGAAGCTAGAGCTCAGCCTGCCGTGGAACGCCGACGAGATAGTTGACGCGCTGAAGGACGTCTTTGAGAGGGACGGCGTCAAGGTNCTCGAGATACTGTATGAGCCAACCGAGGCCTCCAGGAGGGTGTTCGCGGTCTGGGGCGTCTATAAGGGCAAGGAAATTATGGCGTACGTTGANGGGGAGCTGAAGGGAAACAGGTACGTCACGTCGAAGGTGACGGTGTACAGGTATAGGAACGTGATACCGTGGGGCGTCATAAGGGAGTACTTCGTGCCGATATACAAGGATAAGAAGGCAATAGAGGAGGCGAAGAGACTTAAAGAGGTGACGGTGTAAGTGGCATACTTACAGCCAGGCTCGACGGGCAGGCGGATCCTGGGCTACAGCGTCATGGGCATAGCGATAGCTGGCCTTGTGATCCTGTTCTTCGCCTACGTTATCTTTAATTACTTCTCGAACTCCATGACCACGCTCAACAGCACGGTAATAGGAGGGGGGAGCCAGGTGATAGGGAACGTCAGCGTCGCGCTCCAGCAGACATTCAACGTCAGCTACAGCGACCCGTTCGTGACAACCACGCTTGGCTACCTCAGGCCAGTGGCGTACTTCCTGTTCGCCGTTGTGACGAACGAGAAGCTGTTCTTCACGCTGGTCGCGGTAGACCTGATACTTATCGCCTTTGACGTCACGTGGATTGAGGAGAGCGAGGAGTGAGAGCGTGAGGGCGGCGCGGCGGAGGGCCCTGGCCATAGCGGTTGCGGCGGTTGCCCTGGCGGCCCTGCTGGCGCCGATGCTCGCTGGCAGGGCGTCCTCTGGGACACCGCTTGCGTACGTGTTCAACGGGTCGCAGGGACTCAGGGCCAGCGCTGTGCTGTCCTCGAGGTATAACAACTGGCTGAGCAACGCCTCGCTCCTGGGCGTCGTGCCGATAGTTATAAACAACACGCAGAACATACCGACGCCAGCGCCGTTCGACGAGCTACTTAACCTGACCGCTGGCGAGCTCGGGATCCTTTGGGGTGAGCTCTACTCTCACCACTTCCTTAACATGCTGTTCGTCAACTCATCTGGCGACCCCCTGTACGCCTGGGTGATGAGCTATACGCCAGGCTGGGTGGACGTCTGGGTCAAGCTACCTAACGGCATCCCTGCAAGGTCATCAGTGGTCATTTACCTTGAGGTGACAAACAAGACCGAGTACCCNTANACCGGTATCTACTCCGCCCTGTACAAGGGCTACGATAACGGCAACTACCTCTTCCCGCTATACGGTTACTTCAACAACACNNTNCCTAGCGGGTGGAGCACGGGCGTTTACACTGGNATCTTCAAGCCGACGCCGACAATAAACGGACTCGAAATGATGAACAACACGGGGAACGCGGGAACCTACGCATACGCCCTACTGCCCAACATCAACGGCAACTACAGCGTGCTCGCGTCGTGGTGGTACAACGGCAGTTTCACCGCGCCGCGGCAGGCGATATACAAGTCAATAACGTGGTCTGCCAGGAGCCCCTTCACGCTCACGATGGCCGAGCAGAAGAACCTCACGGGCGGCTCATATAACGAAGTCCTTGTCGTTNACGTTAACGGGAGCCTGGGCATACCTGTGCCTGGCAGGCTCACGGTCACGGTAGACAACTATCCTTCTACGGGTAGCCCCTCCACGATCACGGAGGTTATATCACCAATATTGTCGAGCTTCTATAACTACTCGCTGGCCACCCTGCCCGCGGGATCAGTGAAGGTTAATATGAAGATCAGCTACACGCCGTTGTTCTCCATACAATACCTCACTAACAAGCTGGCGTGGGTGTTGCAACAACCCAAGGGTATTGCATGTGGTACCATGCAGGGTTACTTCGTTACACCGAACGCTACAGAGTTCGTAGTGCAAGAGATCACGCTCAATCAGACCGTCAAGGTAACGAGCCTCGTCGTCTTCGGCTCAGGTTCTTCCAGCATACCAAACGGCAATATAACAATATCGACGTCGCCAGTGCCGACAAACAGTAGCGGTTACGTCTGGGTCTCATGGTTTNGGGAGCCCTGGTGGTGCATGCCTCAGTCGTGGGCCACGCCAATAAGGCTCACGCCCAACGTTGTGCTTAAGCCAGGCACTTACTACATAATCCTTCACATGCCCACTAACCCATGGCAGACCCTCTGCACATATATGCCTGGGAAGCCTAAGGCCCTACTCTACAATGGTCAAAACTTCATAGGGCAGTATAACTGCACCTTAAACCTGCAACTGATCACAAACGTGTCTGCGGAGAACGTTAACACAGGCGCGAACATCTCAACATCACTATTAATTGCACAGAACAGCTCTACCTTGCCCTGGAGGCAGATTCAGAGCCCGAACAGCCTCTATGTTAACAGCTACGTGAATAATCCCTTTGGGGTTTTCTCGCTATCATTCGTAGGAGGCGGCACCTCTTACCTCGTAACGTACGTTGGCATAGCGAACAACAGCGCTGAGTACTGGGGCTACACAACCGTTAGCTCCCCATACTGGCTGGTGATGCCGAGCTCATTCACAAACGTCAGCCTAAACGTTAACAGGAGCGGGTCACGGGTGTCCATCGCCGCCGTGACAGGCAACACGCCCTCATATATTTACCTTGATTCTGTCCTCGTGTTCCCGACCCCGCCTAACAACGTCATGCCATCATTTACTGTTGTTGTCAGCCAGAGCCGCATATACCTTCCTAGGGGCATAGCGCTTGTTAACAGCGTGGAGAGCACCCTGTGGAAGGTTTCGCCGTATCTGCACTCAGGACAGTTGGTGGTAAACGCAACCTCCGTACCGCTCATCGTTCCCATAGTTATAAACAACACGCAGGCGAGCCCGACACCAGCGCCCTTCGATCAGTTCATAAACATAACCAAGCAACAGGTGGAGAGCGTCCTGGGCATCATCGGCCTTCGCGCGTGGAGTCAGGCCGAGTCCCAGGACTTCCTTAATGTGTTGTTCGTGAACTCATCTGGCAAGCCTCTGTATGCTTGGGTTCAGGACTTCACGCCTAATTGGGTCGCCGTCTGGGTCAGGCTCCCCAACGGAGTGCCTGCCCACGGAACCGTTAACATAACAATGGAGTTCACCAACGCCAGCCAGTATCCATATACTGGGCTAGCCCCGTACCTCACGAGCACATATGGACAGTACGACAACGGACAATACGTCTTCCCAGTGTACTACAACTTCGCTGGCACCTCGCTCCCACAGGGACTGGTGTTCACCGTCCTCAGCAACCCCAAGGGCGCCTCGGGCCTATACAGGGTGTCAAATAGCCTCAACATCACGAACATAAACGGTACTGACTTCGCGGGCAATTACTTCATGATATCACTAGTCTACATTAACAAGACCTTTAACTTCACGACCACGCCGTTGCTCTTTGAGGCAATAGTGAAAGGGATAGGCGGTCATTCATATGGCGGCTGGGCTAAGGCTGGCCTTGTTTATATGAATAGTATAAATGATAGCTCGACCTCAAATGGTGAAGTTGATATGATGGTTACGCCTTCAGCTGGGTATGCTTTTCAATGGCAGAGTGGCACCAGTTACATAGCCCCCTCAGCTAACTGGAACGGTGGCTCGGTATCTTATCCCACAGTCTTAGCTATGTTATTCACAGGCTCCTCTGCGACAGGTTTCTACGGCTCCTCGCTCTCCAACCTTATACAACCAACGAGCGCAGTAACCCCAAGCGGATACAAAGGAGTGGGCTATGTGGGGCTATTTGATACGGCGCGTGTAAACAATAATGCTAGCTTCTGGGCTATCTTCGAGCTCCTGCTGGCAAGGCCATGGCCTCCCAACGGTGTAATGCCCGCAACAAAGGTTGTATGGGCAAGCCACTCCGTCGGCCAGTACATAGCCTGGGCCTACACGCCTACAGGAAGTACACTCAACGTAACCGTACAGGTAACGAGTTATCCATCAGGTATCAACGGCGTCCCTGGTATTGCCCTCTACTCAGTCGGCATGGGCGACCTGCAGTCCGACGACCTTATGGCTTACTTCGAAGGCCTCCTGATATCCTTTAACGGTAGCGTCTTCTACCATCCCCTTAACTCCCTCTATACAACGCTTAAGGTCAACGCCTTCCCCGAACCTAAGGCGCCTTTCACCATGACAGTTCTCCTCACGGAGGGCCCGAACGGCAACACGATGATCTCATATGTTTACATCAACGGGACGGCATATGCAGTTGGCCTGAACACGCCAATGTCCTGGGCTGGCATAGGGTACGTCGGCCTGAGGGCCAGCCCTGGCAACTTGTTCTACGTCTCATACTTCGGCGTGTCGCCGTCGCCATTCGACGACGTTGAGAAATTAATTAACAATATAGAGTCAACGTCAGGCTGGGGCACCCTGCCCTACATGGCCAACGGACAACTTGTATTCAGCTCGCCTGGCGCAGGTGACTACGTTGCCTGGGGCTATGTCCCGATCTCAAACACGCTTAACGTCACCATACGCCTGTCCAAGGCTACCGTGCCGAGCGGCACCAACTCCTCGATATTCTTGGCCTCGTCTGGCCTGGGGGACACAAACAGCATATACTCCTCCTCGGGCTACTACTACCTTGGCGTATCGTTCTTTGCCAACTCCTCGAGTAACGGGATCATAGCCTTCAAGGGCGCCTCACAGGCCAGCCCCACGGTCATATACAGCGGGGGCCCACTACCTAACCCGAGTTATCCGTCCACCTTCACCGTCATCTTCGCGGAGAACGCCAGCGGGTATGTCGTAGTTCAGACAATCTACATCAACGGCACGGCGTACCAGGTAAACAAGGCCACGCCGTTCCCGTGGAGCCAGATATCGTATATCGGCGTTGAGCTGGGGAAGGGCGACGACTTCAACGTAACATACCTGGCAGTCTCCCCAGTCTACCTTGGGCCATACATTGTCACGTCTAGGCTCTACCTCACGCCAGCCTCGAGCATGACCTGGGGAGCGGTGGCCTGGCAGGCCTACTACAACGGCAAAAGCAACCTGACGGTAAGCCTTGTGGGCACCTTCACGCAGGGCTCGAGCCCTCCAGGCGACCTTGATATCGGCCTCTTCCTCACTCCAATGGGCTGGGGCGTTAACCAGCAGAGCAACCTCTCCGTGCCAATAGCGCCAGTTTCCCTCTCGACGCTTGGCGCCGCCCCAGCCCTCATGAGCTCCACCAACTACCTCCTGGTAGCCTGGAGCCCCTACCTGGCCTATGAGGGCCTCTCCTACGACATCAGGGCCGCGCTTGTTTACTTCAACGGCACCACGAGCATAGGGGTCATAAGGTACTACAACGGCACAGCTAAGATAGGTATCCCGCCGCCTGGTGACCTCATAAACTTCACGGTGACGTACGTGCCAGCCAGCGGAGAGCTGGTAGTGTTCGTGAAGAACCTAAACACGGGAGCGTCTGAAAAGGACGTCTTCAGCGTGGGCTTCACGGCTGGGGCTGGGGTTTACGCGTTCTTCGTGGGCGCTGGCAACGGCCTGGACTACGCCAACTGGCAGGTGCTCAACATAACCGTGTCTGGCGCCTCCGTCATAGCCTCAGAGAGCACGAGTACCGTGACGGCGGTCACCACATATGAGGGCACAACGATAAGCACCTCCACGACTGGCACGGCAATAATGACAGTTACGAGCCTGACGACGCTCACGAGCACGAGCCTGACGACGGCTCCAAGCATAACAACGACCTCATACACCGCTAACGGCTGGCAGATACCTACCGTCGGTACAAGCGTGACGTATGTTACCGTGAACTCGACATCAAGCCCGCTCACAGTCGTCTTCACGGGCGCATACGCAAACGTAACCCCGACAGCCATAACGGAGCGCTCCTTCAGCGTTAATTATACCACGGTAACCCCATACGCTACCGCGCTCACATACGTCTTCAACGCAACCGAGGCCACGATTACCACTATCCATCCCATCACCTACATCAATGTTACGGGCATAACTACTACCACGAGCACGACGGTCACATCCACGCTTTACACAACTTTGAACGCGACGACCAGCAGTACAGTCACGACAAGTCATAACGCCACAGCTGTGGTAAGCACGACCTCGTCTATTTCGAGAAACACTACGACAACTCGTAGCACCAGCGTAATTGGGTCCTCCATCATTACCGTTACAAGCTATACCTCTACCTCAACTGTGGTCAGCTCCACGGCGACACAGGTTACATCTAACATCACCACGAATACCTTAACTGGCACGGCGACAGTTTTGACCTCCACAGACATCACATCAACTACAAATGTGGTCAAGGCGCTCTCCTCAGCCAATCTCACAGCCACGACCGAAACAATATCTGGAACCTCCACAGCGGTCACCACAAGTCCAACTGTTGTCACGTTCATTGTAAACTCCACAAGGGTGACCACGATCTACTCGATAACCAGGGGCACTACAAGCTACTTCACGGTTTATGTAAACACGACAACCACTACGAAGTACATCGTCAGCGTTATCACGAACACCGCAGTATATGAGTACATTAACGTCACTAACATAGTCACCGCCACTAATACAACTGTCATGCAGACCTTCTACGTAACTCAGTACGAGACCTCGAACGGCATGGTCACCACATATTACAGCACGACAGTCGTGGAGAGCACCGCCTTATCGACCTCGAGGCGCACCACGACAACCAACAGCACGACGGTAATCAACGGGGCCTCCCTGGCCACGCTCACGAACTACGGCACCGTCACCACGAGGGTCAACTCGACGGCGACGCAGGTCATAGTAAACAGCACGGCCTCCACCGTAAGCGGCGTGAACACGGTCTCGGTATCCACCTCCGTCACCTCCACTACGACCATGGGTAAAACTGTCTCCGCCACCACCCTTACCGCCACGACCGAAACAATATCGGGAACCTTCACGGCAATTACTACGAGCCCGACCGTGGTCACGTTTACCATAAACTCCACGGGCGTCACCACCATCTACACCGTGACGGAGAAGACCATAAGCGGCGGCAGGGTGTACGTTAACGAGACCACCGTGACCAGCTACGTCACCTACAACATAACGGACATAACGGTCTATGAGAACATAACGACGATCTTGCCCACCTACGGCGTCTTCGCCAACGGCTACGGCTTCTACATCGTGATACAGACCCCAGCGCCCGTGAAGTACCTCTCATACATGGTCTACGCGTACTTCCCCAACTACTCCCAGCTGGTGGTGATAGCCAGCCCGTTGTACAGCACTGTAACGGGCAACTACACGCTGGTCGTGGGTTACAATCTCACATCTGGCGTACAGCACATAATATTCTCGACAGTCCTCACGAACCAGACGCTGAGCACGACTATAACCGTGAACGCCACGCCTACCGTTTACTTCGGGCAACAGCGCTTCGACCCGATACTCTGGGTCGTCAACATGCCGACCCAGCTCCCGTCGTTAGGCAACGCCTACCTGGTGGACGCGACAATACTGTTCGTGGCAGCGGTGGCTGGGGCCTTCATGTTCCACTCAAACAGGAGGGACGCGGCGCTGGGCCTAGTGGCCTTCGCGCTATTTGCCGTGTTCATACTGTCGCTGTCAAGCGCGCCGCTGTTCGCCTACGCGTCGCTGGCATCCTTCCTGGCCGTGATAGGGGCCGTCATACTGGTAATCGTTGAGAGGAACAAAGAGGCCTAACCTGACCTACTAAAGCCAAACCGAGGCCCAGCACCTTACTGGATCCTGGAGCTCTATTAGGACATCATCAAGGTAGAACTCCACAAAATTGACATCTTCGCCAAGCCTATAATCAACGTTATCAAGCTGAATGATAATCGGGGTTTTCAGTTGCTTCGCCCAGAGTTCAAGCTCGGCATGCGTGCCGAGGAGAAACGCCTCGATGAAGTCGTAGCCGTAGACCCTGAGAATATAACCGTCCTCAACCTCACAGGGAACCATCTGATCCATTAGCATCTGGCTCTCAACGTTCATATCCGACCCCCTTTCCTATGCTAGACCTTTCCTGTATAAAAGGCGGTAAACTGGCAGAGGGCCTTTGTGTTTTAAGGTTTTTCTGCTAAGGAAAAGTGGGGAGCGAGAAGTGCGGAGCGTAGTAACAGTCATGCTTGTCCTGGCAGTTGTAGCCCTTGCCCTAGCGCCTCAGGCCCTCGGCATCTCCCTCAGCTTCAACAACTCGACGATTACCGTCACGGTCACCACCTCCAACGGGCCCGTGGCCAGCTTCAACCTGACCGTAGTCGAGGGCAGCGTGACCCAGGTCTACAGGACGTCTAACGACATACAGGGTACGGTGAAGATTCCCGTTGCCTGGATCCCCAACGCGACGGTTTTTGTAACAGCTGTTTACACCTCAGTCACTGCGGTCACACATGTAACCAACACCACCACAAGCGTTGTAACGACCACGGTCACAGTCACGAATAACGCCAGCTACGTCCTCCCCGCGTCTGTGGTGGTGCCAGCGGGCTCGAAGGTTGAGGTCCTCACGCCCTCAGTTGCCCCAGCAGTCGTAGCGCTGGTTCTAATCGGCTACGGGGGCTTCGTCCTCTACTACGTCGTCTCGAGGAGGCGCGCAGACCTCGTGTCCCTGCTCGCCATTATCGTGGGGCTCATAGCGTCATTGTTAAGCATCTCGGCCTTCCAGCTCTATCAGCACCTCTACGTTGTACACACCTACCTGCTCGAGACGCCTAACGGAACCTCGCAGTTCGAGAACGCATCCGTAGTCTTTGCCTCAAACCCCTACACGCCGTTCCTTTACATACCGTTCGCTGTGTTCTTCGTGGCCGCCATAGTTATCGGCCTGGCCTTCATGGCCGAGAGCACATATCGGGTCTTCAGGGTTGAGGAGATATGAGCGGAAGGGAAGAGGAGATAGAGATAAGGCTACCAAGGGTTAGGCTCAGGGCTAACGCGCCGCCCGAGTTCGTGACCGCGCTCATCATTGCTATCGCCGCGAGCGTGGCCACTGGCCTTAAGGCCTGGGCCACCGCCACTGGCCCATTCAGCCACGGCTTCATCTCGGATGAGGTCTATTACGCCAGCATAGCCGAGAAGATGGCCGTCTACATGTTCGGCTACGTCGGGCCGATCCACGCGCCTGCCAGCGGGATAGGCTACTCCTACTGGAACCTGGAGCACCCTTCCCTCGCCAAGTACATCATTGCGCTGGCCCTCATGGCACAGCACAGCCCATATGCAATTGCCTGGCGCGTTCCGTCCGTCATACTCACGTCGCTCGAGCCCCTCATAATCTTCCTGGGGATAACGCTGGGGAACCCGAGGGACGTGAGGCGCCTGATAGGCGGCGTGGTTGGCGCCATGGTCTTCCCAGCGGAGACGATAACGGCTACGGTAGGCGCCCTGGCCCTCCTTGATACCTACGCCGCGTTCTTCATAACGCTCGCGATAGCCCTGGCAATAAACAGGCGCTGGGGCCTGGCGGCCATAGCCATGGGCCTGGCCTTAGCGAGCAAGGAGACGGCCCTTCCGTTCGTCCTCGCGTTGGCTTTCTACTACTACCTTAACTCAAACGAGGCCCTTAGGGACAGGCTCATAACGTCCCTGGCGCTCATAGTGGGCCCGTTAGCGATCGCCGCGCTCTCCTACGCGCCGATCGTGGCGTTCCTCGGCCTGAGGAACACGGTGCTGGGCATAGAGACGACTTTGCACTGGGACCTCCAGAACAGGCCCAGCGGGCCCGTGCCCTCCTCGCCTATCGACTGGTTCTTCGGGATAAACGCGATGATAGGGGGCATAATCACCGAGACGATACACGTTGGCGACAAGTACATCGTGAGGCAGCTCCTGTTGAGGTTCTCCATGAACCCCTTCGTGGAGGCCCCAGCCTTCATCATAGCGATGGGGTACTTCGTGTACTCGCTCCTGGTGCGTAAGGCAGTGCCCAGGGACCTTGGCACGGTGTTCCTTGTGACGGGCTTCGTTGTCTTCAGCGTTGTCTATATGTTCAACCACACGTTCTATAGCTTCTACTCGATAATATTCGTGCCCGTGACGGCGATTATATGGTCGGAGGTTGTGAGTACTATCTACCCAAGCCTCCGCTCCGTTAGGGGCGCGATAGGCTCGCTCCTGAGCGAGCTGGCAGAGGGGGCCGAGGAGGGCGCCTGACCCCTTTACAAGGTGAGGGCTCCGTAGATTACGTCCTCTGAGGACGATACCGCAGATTTGCGGTATTGACGTGCCGATCACGTTCTGGCATTTAAGCCCCTTAGCCTCCCGAAACCCCTGAAACCCTTTTATACCCTTGAAACCCCTATAGGGTACTGGGCCTAGGGCCCAGGTGGTGTGGAGTGGCTCAGGCCTGGGTGGGTGATAGGGCGCGGGAATTGCTTGAAAAGGAGGAGAAGGCAAAGGAGCTCCTTGAGGCAAACGGCCTCGGCTTCCTGGCTCACAGGGTTCACCTGGCCTACGACCCATATTGGATAGCCCAGGAGATGGTAGAGCGCAAAAAGCGGCTACAGGAGAGGCTGAAGCCGTACCTTTCAGGGATAAGCTCTGTCGCCTTCCAGAAGGCCGACAACAGGAGAACATTCATTTACATTTCAAGCGACCTTCTCCCACGCGGCTTCCTGGAATCCGACAACGCCACGGTTGAGATGTCCTACGACGACTTCAGCCAGAAGTATAAGGCCAGGTTCATTTACCTTAACAAGTACGGGCGCCCTGCCTATAGTGCCTTAGCTGGCAACTACTACAGGTTCGCGAAGAACTATAAGGTAGTCCTTCTCAGGGATCGCCACGTTGACCCAGAGATAGCCGCGACGCTGACCCCCAATATATACCCGATAAGCATTCGTGACGAGGAGCCTGTATATGTAGGGTACGCGCTCTTCATCCCAGGAGGTGATGCTGATGCCTAAGCGTGAGAACTCTCAAGGACCGACGTCAATCAGGATAGAAAACATACCTAGCGAAATAAGGAGGAAGATGTGGTTGCTGAAGAGAGTGAACATGATATTGGGGGGCCCGACCGACTATAAGAAGATCGCTATAGAGGCTCTGGACTACTATTTGAAGGATCCAAAGAACGCCGAAAAGCTTCGGATGGCCGAGGAGATGCTAAAGAAGTCGGGACAGGGAGGAGGTGAGAAGACGTAATGGAGGCGAATGAGGAGCCGAAGACCATCATGAGCTTCAACATTCCGGTGGGCTGGAAGGAAGAGCTTGAAAAGAAGGCCAAGGATGAGGGGAAGTCCGTCTCCGAGTTGGTACGAGAATTCATTGACAGAGGTCTTCACGGCAAGGACCCACAGGCCGCGCAGGCCACGCAGTGCTATGACGACGTCGCAAG
>JGI20127J14776_1000313_pt1 | contig 12661 bp, 9 predicted proteins | sample JossMetagenome_2_FD_14776 | JGI IMG/M metagenome (IMG submission 14776)
GAAGATAGAGGTTGAGAACGTGGAGGATGCCGTAAAGGCCGCCGAGCTCGGCGCCGACATAGTGATGCTGGACAACATGGGCCCAAGCGATGTGGCCAAAGTACATGGGGAGTTGATGAGGAGAGGCTTGAGGAAGAGGGCGTCCTAGAGGCGTCGGGCAATATCGATGAGAAAAATATAGCAGATTACGCCAAGTATGTAGACGTAATATCGATAGGGTCGTTGACCCATAGTTATAAATCAATCGATATGAATATGGACTTAATTAAATAGACTCTCAAGATATTATCAATTACTGGCCGAACTTCTGTAGGCGCTCGCGATAGCCGAAGCGATTGCTAGGAACACGCGGTCGGGTCGATCGCCGACACCGATCCACTGCCCTACGGCGAGGCTCGTCGTTCTCTCTTTGTCGAGCCGTCAAGAGGGCAGATGGAGAAGGGATGAGTTATATATTACGTCTAGAGTCTATCCTATGCCGTATACAAGGGCCGAGGCCAAGCTGTCCGTCGGCGGCAGGTCGTATAAGATCTATAGGGTGAAGGCCCTCGAGGCGGAGGGCTACGACGTGGAGAGGCTTCCCTACAGCATAAGGGTCCTCCTGGAGAACGTCCTCCGCAATTTCGACGGGAGGGATATAAACATGGAGCATCTCGAGGCTCTGGCCCGCTGGAACCCCAAGAACCCCGCGGGCGAGGTGGCGCTCAAGGTGACCAGAGTCGTGATGCAGGACTACACCGGCGTGCCGGCCGTCGTGGATCTCGCCACCATGAGGGATATAGCGGTCAAGTCGGGGGCGGACCCCAAGCTGATAAACCCGCGGGTCCCCGTCGACCTGATCGTGGACCACTCGGTGCAGGTGGACCACTGGGCCTCTCCGCAGGCCCTGTCCATGAACATCCGCCTGGAGATAGAGAGGAATAGGGAGCGCTACGTCTTCCTCAAGTGGGCCCAAAGCGCCTTCAGGAACTTCCGCGTCTTCCCGCCGGGCACCGGCATAATCCACCAGGTGAATCTGGAGTACTTGGCCAGGGTCGTCTGGACCGAGGGCGACTCAGCCTTCTTCGAGACGTTGGTGGGCATGGACAGCCACACGACCATGATAAACGGGCTGGGGATCGTCGGCTGGGGAGTCGGGGGAGTGGAGGCCGAGGCCGCCATGTTGGGCGAGCCCATAACCATAAAGGTGCCGAGGGTCGTGGGCGTGAGGCTCTACGGCGAGCCCAAGCCCGGCGTCACCGCCACCGACATAGTCCTCGCGGTCACCGAGGCCTTGAGGAAGGTCAACGTCGTGGACGCCTTCGTCGAGTTCTTCGGCGAGGGGGTACGCAAGCTGTCCGTCCCCGATAGGGCCACCGTAGCCAACATGGCGCCCGAATACGGCTCCACGACCGGCCTGTTCCCCGTCGACGGCAACACCCTAGACTACCTCGCGGCGACAGGCAGGCCCGAGGACCTCGCGGCCCTCGTGAAGAGGTACTACGAGGAGCAGGGGGTCTTCGGCGGCGTCGAGGGGGCCGAGTACAGCCAGGTCGTGGACTTCGACCTCTCCGCGGTCGAGCCGTCGGCGGCCGGCCCGACCCTCCCGTGGCAGAGGCGCGGCCTGGCCGACGTGCCCAAGAGCTTTCTGGAGTTCCTGGTCCAGAGGAAGAGGCGGGAGAAGAGGAAGGCCGTGGAGGTGGAGATAGGCGGGAGGAGGGTGGAGTTCGGCGACGGCGACGTCGCCATAGCGGCCATCACCAGCTGCACAAACACCTCAAATCCCTATCTGCTCGCGGCGGCGGGCCTCCTGGCCAAGAAGGCCGTGGAGGCCGGGCTGGAGGTGCCGCCCTACGTCAAGACCAGCTTCGCGCCGGGCTCCCGCGCCGTCGAGGAGATCTTGAGGCGCGCCGGCCTCCTGCAACATCTCGAGAGGCTGGGCTTCCACGTGGTGGCGTACGGCTGCACCACCTGTATAGGCAACTCGGGCCCGTTGCCCGAGCCCGTGGCCAAGGCGATTAGGGAGGGCGACGTGATGCCCGCCGCCGTTCTGTCGGGCAACCGCAACTTCGAGGGGAGGGTACATCCGGACGTCAAGGCGGCCTATCTGGCCTCGCCCCCGCTGGTGGTGGCCTACGCGCTGGCCGGCACGGTGCTGAAGGACCTCTCCAGGGAGCCCCTCGGGCACGGCAGGGACGGGAGGCCCGTCTATCTGAAGGACATATGGCCCTCGCCCGAGGAGGTCAACGACGCCGTGTCCAGAGCCATGGACCCGAAGGTATACGTCGAGAAGTACTCCAAGGCGGGTGAGCTGGTCCCAGAGTGGGGCGAGCTCAAGGCGCCTTCGGGCGACCTCTACCCGTGGAGGCCCGACGACACGTACATACAGCCGTCGCCTCTCTTCGAGGGGAGGCCGATCTCCGGAGATATAGTTAACGCAAGGCCCCTCTTGATACTGGGCGACAGCATAACCACGGACCACATATCGCCCGCCGGCTCGATACCCAGGGACAGCCCCGCCGGCAAGTTCCTGGAGTCCATGGGCGTGCAGCCCAAGGACTTCAACACATTCGGCGCCAGGAGGGGCAACTGGATGGTGATGGTCAGAGGCACGTTCTGGAGCAAGGGCTACACCAACAAGATGGGCGGGGGCCTCGAGGGCGGGTACACCATCAAATACCCCGAGGGGATCAAAACCACCGTCTTCGAGGCGGCCGAGAGGTACAGACAGGAGGGCACGCCGCTAGTGGTGCTCGCCGGGAAGACCTACGGCGCCGGCTCGAGCAGGGACTGGGCGGCCAAGGGGCCGAAGCTCCTGGGCATAAAGGCCGTGATAGCCGAGAGCTTCGAGAGGATACACCGCTCCAACCTCACCATGGTCGGGATAGTGCCCATACAGCTTCCGCCCGGCGTGACGGCCGACAGCCTGGGTATGGACGGGTCTGAGACCGTGGACGTGCTGGGCCTCGAGGATCTGGCGCCCGGCAAGGAGGTCACCCTGAGGATACACAGAAGGGACGGGCGTGTGGACGAGGTCAAGGCGAAGGCCGCGGTCTATACCTGGGCCGAGGTCGAGTACATAAAGCACGGCGGGATACTGCCCTACGTGCTGAAGAGGCTCCTACAGAAATAGCCGTTTTTCCCGGCGTCTTCGGCGCCTACCCAACGGGCGCCCGGCCGGAGCCGTATAAGGCCAGAAAAGGCTAGATTTGGAGCTCCTTGTCGGTATGTCTCCGCTTCACCGCCTTGTCGAAGATTATCCAGTTTCTGTACCACTCCTCGTTGGCCTTCTTGAGCTCGGCGAGGATCGCCTTGGCTATGTCCCTGGCCGTGACGGTCTCGCTGTCGGAGACGGCGCATTCCACCTTCCTGGCTATCCTCCTCGCCACGTCCAGAGGCGCGCCGGCCTTCAACACGCTGACCACTATCTTCTCGGGGATGAACTCCTCCTCTCTCCCGTCCCTCTTGACCACCTTGACCATGCAGACACTGCATCTATTTATTTATGTTTCGGCCTCCCGACCTCCACCGCGCCTTTCCCTCGGCGGAGGCCGGCCCTGGATCTGGGCTGGGAATCTTATTAAATCAACGGCAGATGGGGTACATGGAGAAGAAGTGTTTCAAGGCGGTGGGGTGCGTCTCGGCGTTGGGCCTAGGGACCTCTGGCCTCGGCGGCGACCTCTGGCGGGCCGACACGTCGAGGGACGAGCGGCATCTCGCGGTCCTCGCCAACGCCTTGGCCAACGGCATTTTTGTTATAGACACGTCGGAGATATACGGCGGGGGCCACGCCGAGGAGCTGGTGGGGAGGGCCCTCTCGACCTTCGCGAGGGAGGATAGGGATAAGGTAATAGTCATCACCAAGTTCTGGCCGGACGACGTGGAGAAGATAACGCTGGCGGCTAAGGCGAGCGCGAGGAGGCTCGGCACCTACATCGATGTATATATGCCGCACGGCCCGCTCCCCGACATATGTAGGGCCGTGAAGGCCTTCGAGGAGCTGATCGATAGGGGCGTCATAAGGTTCTGGGGTCTCAGCAACGTCGATGTGGATACGGCCGAACGGGCGAGGAAATGCGCCAAGAAATACGACTTGGCTGCGTTGGAGAATATCTATAACTACATCAACAGGCTCGACGAGCATGGGGTCCTGCCCTACGCCCAACGCGAGGGCTTGCTCTACCTGGCCGCCAGCCCTCTGGCCAGAGGCGCGGTCGTCGAGAACTACAGGATACGGCGCATAGCCGAGAGGCTCGGAAAGACGCCCGTCCAGGTGGCTCTGCGCTGGCTCATGGACAAGCCGGCGGTGGTGCCCATACCGAGGACCACCAGGCCCGAGGGCGTCCTCGAGTTCGCCGGCGCCTACGGCTGGAAGCTCCCCGACGAGCACATGAGGGAGCTGGACGCCGGCTGAGACGTGGGGTAGGCCGATTCCGGCCGGCCGCCCGAGCCCTACGGAGGATGGGCCGGGACGGCGCCTCGCGCCATCGGGCCAGAGGACTCCTCGGGGTAGGCACGCCGACTGGCCCTAGAGCCGGACCGCTCTGATCTTCTGCCCGCCCTCTCTGCCGCCCTCCGGGAAGTACATATCCGCCGTGGCCAGGAAGCCGGACCTCAGAAGCACTGCGCCCAGCCTAGTCGCTGGGGGCGGGACGCCGGATCTCAGCTGCCTCTCCGTCTCGGCGTCTCCGACGTATTCGGCGTAGAGGTTGGAGCCTGAGGGCAGAGCGCGGTGTATCCATCTAAATATGGCGAGCTCGGCCGGCGATCTGTAGAGACGCGGCGACGCGTCGAACAGCTCCGCCCAAGGGGCGTAGTGGGGCGGCCGCCCCTTGAAGATCTTGACGACGGCGAGCCTGCCCCAGCCGCCGAAGAGCTCCACGTTGAGCTCCTCGGGGAAGCGGCCCCTCAAGAAGAGGGCGTGGAGGCCCTCGGGCACTTCGACGGGGATCTCGGCCGCGTCGGGCCTGGCGGAGCCCATGGGCCGTCTCCGCTGAATATTTATTAATGTCGGCGTTTCCGGCCTCGTGGACTTCAGAGAGGCCATGGAGGTTCTCTACAGAGGGTTCCTGTACCAACTGGCGTTGATTCTAGTGGGCCTCGTCGTGCTCGCCGTAGGGCTCCTGGGGCCGAGATCCGCGTTGCTCGCCGCCTCCGCCGCCCTCGCCGTCCTGGCCGTTGGGCTCATCGCCGTGTTCTTCCTCTACATCTTCAGGGGGTATAGGGCGCTCCACAGGCTCGGCTTCAAGTGGGCCTGGTGGCTGGCGTGGGGGCCCGTGGCGCTGGTCGCCGTGGCTCTGATATTCGCCGCGTCGGTGGCGGCCTACCTCGCCGGCCGTCCGGCCCTTGCCGTCCGCGCCCTGGCGAACCCGGCCGCGCTGTACGTCGCCATAGGCCGCGAGCCCGCCCTGCTGGGCATCATCGCGGTGGTCCTCGCGCTCGAGCTCCTCCTGGCCGCGGCCAAGGCCCTCACCCTGAGGGATCTCCACAGGCGCACATCCCTCGGCCTGTTCAGAGTGGCGCTCGCCCTGTTCGCCGTAGGCTACGTGCTGTCCCTCCTTCCGCCGGTCGAGTACGTAGGCCTAGCCGTGCTGTCGGCCGAATACGTGGCCGAGATGTCTGCGTATAGGGCCGCCTCGCGGGCAGGCGCCCCCTCTCCGCCCCCTCCGGCGGGCTCAGCGGGCGGCAACGGTCTGCTGTTCGAGGACCCAGGCCGGCGTGTTGAGGAGGGCCACGTACCCGCCGAAGGCTTGCACTAGGGTTTTCCCCTCCTCCACGCCCCTCGGCACGATCTCGACCTTCACCCCCTTCGAGTCGCCCCTCATGACTATGTCGAGCACCTCGTCCTCCCCGAGCTCCTCGGCCACGACGACGACCTCAGCTATGCCCATGTCCATGGCCCTGACGACGTTCTCCTTGCCGTAGACCATGTACTCGCTCTTCTTCACCGCATAGTACATCACCCTGTCCATGAGCTCCTTGGCCTTGACGTACTCGGTCTCCTTCAGCTGCTCCTGCGAGTTCATAATGGCCTCCTTGACGCCGTACTCGTTGGCGCAACAGGCCGAGACCACGGCCAGCACCTTGTCGCGTAGCCGGTAGTCGAGCCCCCCCTCCTCCAGGAAGTCCTCCTTGGTCGGGCCGGGCCCCGCCACGATCAGGCCCTTGAGGCCTGGCATGGAGAGAAAGGCCCTGTTGGCCTCCTCCGCCACCAGCTTGTAGAACACCTCGGCCAGATGCTCCGTCTGTCGCTTGTAGCGGTTGGCCGACTGGCCGCCGGCGCTGTGCTTCCCGGGGACGAAGAACTGGACGGTCTTGAGCACCTCGTACTGGCCGCCCCTCAGCACCGCCAGCACCGCCTCCCCCCTCTCGACTACTATTATGCCGTAGGCCACGCTCGATTTTATCATATCCTCGAGGAGCTCCGTGTGGAACGCCGTGTCGCATATGTACTTGAAGGTGTAGACGGGCTGCGGCGGCACGACGACGTAGTACACCCACTCGTAGTTGCCGGGGTTGATCATGTGGAACCCGGCGAACACGGCCATGCCGTTCTCAGGCGCCTTGGCCTCCCCCTTCAAGTTGTTGACGATCCTCTCGAGGGTGTCCTGCACGTGCGTCCGCGTGGTCTTGTCCTTTATGTTGGAGGCGGTCGACCACTCGCTCCTCAGCAGAGCCAGGACGTCAGGCATCGGCCTCTCGCCGTTGATGTAGAGCGTTATGAGCGTCGTGGCGTATCCCCTGAACTTCCTAAGCAAGTTGATGAAGGCCCTCAGCTCCACTCCTGTCTTGAGGAAGTAGACGCCGTTGGGCGGCCTGCCGAAGCTCATGACGAAGAGGTGCGGAATCCCTTTAAATAGTTAATAGCAAAGGAATGTCTCGACAGTCCGCGGCAGGTCCATAACCGACGCGGCTTCTCCGCCGAGCCCACGCCCCTGGAGCCGGGAGGAGGTCTAATCAGAATCACGTGGCAAGGGCCTCAGACGGGACACAGCTCCCTTTGCGGAGGCGCAGACGCTATGTAATACACGAAGGCTTAGACAACGCTTTAGCATGCCCCTAAGCCTCCGTGACCACCGGCCTGGGACGGCCGCAATGAGCGGTCTGGCGTAGCTATGGTGTTCAACAACCGCATNAGCGTTCTGGGGTCTGGCGGTCAGCACCTCGACAAGTATCTTCTGATGCTCCAGCGGGGCCCGCCTCGCCTCCTCCGCAACGGTGGGGCGCCCTTAGCTACAAGGCCTTCAAAAGCCTCGCCCCCGGTGGAGGGGAGGGCCCCTTAGGCCTGTATTTCGGCGCATCTTCAGCCCCTAGGTGCTCGTACGGCCGTGGTGCCGGCCTAGGCGGCTCCATGAGCTCGGCCGCGGGAGGGCGCCGATGAGCTACCCTAAAGGAGCCCCCTGGGGCGAGAGGGGGTGGGAGGCCTTGCGCGGTCAGAGGTCTATGCGCCTGTCGGCGACCTCCTCGAACTCGCCTAGATGCGAGGTCACGAGGACCGTCTTGACGTCTCTGGCGAGATCCCTGACGAGCTCCACTATCCTCCTCCTGTGGGTTTCGTCTAGATGTTCCGTGGGCTCGTCGAGTATTAAGAACGGCGGCCTTCCCAGCAGGGCCCTCGCGAGCGCGACCCTAAGCGCGAGGGCGGCCAGGTTGGCCTCGCCGAGCGAGAGCTCGGTGTGGCGGAACCTCTGCCCGTCGGATCTCGACACGACGACGTAGTACCTGTCGTCTATCTGGGCAAGCTCCGCAGAGCGGAGGGACTCATTGTGTCTAAGCTTGAGGAAAACCCCGTTGAGCTCGGCGTTGACCGACTCTATCAATATGCGTCTCGCCACAGGCTTGACGTCCCTCAACGCGGATCTTGCGGCCTTCCCCCTCTCCTCGGCCCCCCCGTGCCTCTCGGCCTCGGCCCTGGCTACCTCGAGCTCCTTGGAGACCCGCTCGAGCTCCGCCTTGACGGAGCCCAGTTGCCTCGCGAGCTCCTCCGCCCTCGACGCCGCCTTTAGGTACGCCTCCGCCTTGGCCCTCAGCTCCTCGTACGACTTGCCCAGCTCAGCCAGCCTGGGCCTCAAGGCGGAGAGCTGGCCCTCTACCTCCTCCAGCCTCCTCCTGGCCTCGCCGAGCCTCCTCTCGACCTCGGCCCTCCTGGCCTCGAGCCCCCTCAGCTCGCGCTCGATCCTATCCCTGGCGGCCAGCCTCGCCGAGATCTCGGCCCTCCTCCTCTCGAGATCTCTCTGCGCCTCGTAGAGCCTCCTGAGCTCCTCCAGCCTCCGCCTGGCCTCGGCCAAGTCCACCGACAGGTAGTCCTTGACCTTGAGATACTCCTCTTTATCCCTTTCGAGCCTCCTCACCGCCGACTCGGCCTCGTAGATCCTCGCCTCGACCCTCCTGAGCTCCTCCTCGAGCGCCTTGGCCTCCTCCTCATGCCTCCTGACGGTCTCCTCGGTGAGCGGGCCTCCGCAGACGGGGCACCTCCCGCCGGATGCTCTGCCGGCCACCTTCAGGACCTCCCTGGCGAGCCCGAGCTTAGCCAGAACGTCGGCCCTCCTGGCCTTCAGCTCCTCCCCTCTCTGCGGGCCGCCTCCAGCTCCTCCGGCCTGAACGACCTGGCCCTCTTCAGATCGGCGGCCGCCAGCAGGTCGACCACCCTCTTGGCCTCGTAGTATCTGGCCTCCACGGCGGGGTCCGGCCGGGGCAACGAGGCCAGCTCCCCCTCGAGCCTCTCCAGCTCCTTCAACTCCTCAGACTTCCTGTCCAGCTCCACGTCGAGCTCCACGAGCTCCTCCTCGAGCCGCTCCACGAGGGACCTGAGGGATTTGGCCTCCTGCTCCAGGGCGGCCGCGCGCTCCCTCAAGCCGCCGAGCTCCTCCTCGGCCTTCTTGTAGAGCTGGAAGTACTGGGCCAGGCCCTCCGCCTCCCTCCTCGCCTCCGCCGACTGCGCCTCGAGCTCAACCGCCCTCTTGGACAGATCCTCGGCCCTCCTCCCCAGCTCCTCCAGCCTGCCGGAGGCCCTCTCCCTCCTTCTGGACACGTCGGACAGGACGTCCCTCAATACCTCGTCCAGCCAGTCGAACTCGTCGAGGCGAAACAGCCTGTCTATGTAGTCGGGCTCCGCCAGTATCCTCCTAAGCTCCCCCTGCCTTATGTAGGCCAGGTTGGCGAACTCCTCGACGCCTAGCCCTAGGGCCCTGGCGACGGCCGCCGTGACGTCCTGGTCCCCTCTGGCGGCCGGCTTCCCGTCGGCGAGCAGATAGGTGCCGGAGGATATGGAGCCGGACTGCCCGAACCTCCGCGCCACGACGTACTCCACGCCGTCGATCCCCACGAAGGCCAGCTGGACCGAGGCCTCGGCGGCCCCCCGCCTGACCAGATCGGCCCATCGCGCCTTGACCTTCTGGATCCACCTGGAGCCGTAGAGGGCCACGGCGATAGCCTCGAGGAGGCTGCTCTTGCCCGCGCCGTTGGGGCCGTATATGAAGTTGACGCCCTCCACGAAGTCCGCCGCCAGCTCCTCGTGCGCCTTGAAGTTCCTAAGCTCGATCGACCTCAGCATAGAGCCACTCCTCCAGCACCTTCCTCGCGGCGCCTCTGTCCCCATCCCTCGCGTACGCCAGAGCCTTCACCACGGCGTCTGCTCCGGCCCCTAGCCTCTCCCGCAGAAGCCGCTCTATTGTCTCGTAGGCCGAGCCGACCCTAACCACGGCGCGGCCGGGCTTCCTGGTCCTATCCACCACGTCCACGTACAGGGCCCGGGAGAACGCCGCCGCGTGGCGCGACGGCCTCAAGTCGTCCCGCAACTCGCCGTAGAGCTCCACCTTCACCACGGCGCCGGGCGCGTCGAACCTCGCCGAGGCCTCCTCCAGAGCCGCCTCGACGTCTTTCTCCTCCTCCAGGAATATCCTCAGCTTGACCATCCTGCGCCTAGGCCTCAGCAACACCTCCCTGGCAGAGGCCGACCGGCCCGCGACGTCTATGATGTAGAAGCCCTTCGGGGCCGCCTCCTGGTAGAGGTCCCATCTGCCCCTCCTCCAGTCCCAGGTCTCGAACTCCGCGGAGTCCCATATCTCGAGCGAGCCGGCCCAGAGCGCGCCTATCGGATGTCTGACCCCGTGGTCGTGCACGTGGCCGGCGGCTATGTGCAACGCCTTGACGCCGGAGAAGACGGCTGACGGCATGGTGTATTCGTCCACGGCCGAGGGGTACCTCGCCTTGACGCCCTCGATGGCTTGATGTATGGCCAGGACCGAGCCGGGCCTCGCCGAGAGCATCCTCTCCCTGTATTCCTCAGCTCTGGACCTCGGGGTGGCGCAGGCCCCGTAGAGCCAGACGCCCCCCAGATCGGCCTCCTGGAAGCAGAGCAGCCTCACGGCGCCTACTTTGTCCAATATGCGGAGCGGCGTCTCCTCGGGCCTCAGGTGGCTGTAGTCGTGGTTGCCCCCGACGGCGTATACCGCGAGGCCGGACTCGCCGAGTATGTCGAGGAGCCTCAGGAGGGTTCTCGTGGAGGGCCTCCTCGTGTCCATGAGATCGCCCGTGATCACCACGGCGTCTGCCCCCTTGGCCAGTCTGAGGGCCTCGGCGAAGGCCTGGAAGTAGTCCTCCTCCCTCTCGGGCAGGTGGTACTGCTGTCGGCCCAGGTGGGCGTCGCTTATGTGGGCTATCTTCATGCCGCCCTCCTCACCTTGACCACCTCGGAGAGGACCCTATAGACGTGGGCGCAGCCGGAGGAGCCGCAGAGGCTACACCTGGCGTAGCCTGACTCTATGGAGAGCTCCACGTGTGCGCCATCTGAGGTAACGGCCTTCCACACGCCGCCGTCTTGCTCCGCGGACTTCACCGATATCCTGGACGCCGCCAGCGCCGCCGAGGGGGGCGGCGGAGATCTGAATATCCGCGTCCAGACGGCGGCCACGTCGACATCCTGTCTGCGCCAGGCCTCGACCAGAGATATGTCGGCGCCGCCGTAGTCCAGCAGCCTGTCCCTAAGCCTAATCACGGCGGGCAGCTTGACGATGGGCCCCAGCACGACTGCCTCTCCTCTGTCGAGGCCCGGTAGGTTGTCCAGATAGTCCTGCGCCAACTGCTCGCTGCTGTCCCTTACCGCCTCTTGGTCCTTCGGGTTGACGATCCTCATGATCACTTGGGACTGCATCTGGCTCATCACGTCGGGGTCGACCCTGGAGGGCCTCTGGGTCACCACCACGAGGTAGACGCCGAATTTTCTGCCCTCGGCGGCTATCCTCGAGACCGCCTCGTAGGATCTAGTCCTCCTGGCCGATTTGGGCGGGGCGAACCTATGGGCCTCCTCGACCACGACGACCACGGGCTTCTCGAGCTTCACGCCAGGCAGACCCCTCACGTGCCTCACCCTGGCCCTGAAGATCCTCGTCAACATGTGCCACGCGACGTAGTCCTGGATCTCGTCGCCAACGCCCGCGAGGTTCACAACCGTGAGGTCGGCCATTATTTTGCCCAGCGGCGTAGTCTTGGCGGCGAAGACGCCGAGCCTCGCGAGCCTCCTCAGGTAGGCCGCCGCACTGAAGATAGAGTGCCGGTCCTTCTTGGCCAGCTCCGCCAGCTCGTTTACCTTCTCGTCGATCTTCTCGCCGTCGATTCCCCACTGCTTCAACGACCTCCTCAGGTTCTGGTCGCCGCGCAGAGCCGCCGAGAGTATGGCGGCGAGGCCCCTAGGCCCCATCCTCCTCGCGCCGGCCTCGTAGGCGGCCTTGGCGAGCGCGTGGGCGAGGTATATGGAGTACCTTATCTTGGTGGCCTTAGGCGGGACCCCGGCCGCGTCGGCCAGGTCGTCGGGGTCCATGTCGAGCACGCCTATTCTGTACATGACGTCGCCGGCGTGGTGGCCGGACACCCTGACGGTCAAGGCGCCGACGCCGCCGAGCCGTTGCGCCGTGTCTCTAGCGGCCACGTACTCGCCGTGGGGATCCAGGACGACCACTGAGGCGCCCCTCTTGAGGAGCTCCTCTATCAGCACCACGGAGAACCACGTCTTGCCGCTACCCGTGGCGGCTATGACCGCCACGTGCCGCCTCAGCCCCTCGACGTCGAGGCAGATGTCGAGGGGCCTCGCCGAGAGGCGCCCGACGCAGAGCTCGCCGGAGCCGTAGAGCTCGGCCACCTCGTCGTCCCGGGCCAGATAGACCGGGGCGCCGATCCTCGGCGGCAGTTTCGGCATATGTATCTCGCCGTTCCAGAAATAGCCCAAGATCTTGACCTTGGCGATCTGGACCTCCAGCAGGTCGTGGGAAACCCCCTCCACCACGTTGTAGAGAGGGATGTCCCTCTTGAGCTGGTAGGGGTCCCGGATCATCTTAACTATCTGGCCCACAAGCCTAACCTGGACCGCCTCCTCCACGTCGGGCGGGATCTCCACGCTGTCCACAGCCACGTATTCGTACAGCCTTATGGGCCGCTCGGGGTCTAGGGTCGCAAGAAACTCCGTGGGGGTCGAGCCAGCTATCACGTACCCTATCTTCATACCTCGGCAGAGGCCAGACCATTAGGGGAAAAAGCGAGACCGAGCACGGGAAGATTATCTCCAGAATTTAAATAGAGTCAACTCACGGGAGGCTCAGTGGGGGTTGGCGAAAGTTTTTATCTTGTGGCGGCAGAGGCCGATCCGCGCCCCTGGATGCCGTCGCTGAGAGGCGACGTCCGGCTTCGA
>JGI20127J14776_1000322_pt1 | contig 12551 bp, 13 predicted proteins | sample JossMetagenome_2_FD_14776 | JGI IMG/M metagenome (IMG submission 14776)
GGGGGGCCAAGCGCCTTTATGTGCAGACTCGTCTATGTGATAGCTGTAAACTGTTACCCTGTATGTGACATTTATCCAGTATTTCCTGCCGGGGGCCGCCTCTATGAATACAACCGCATACGTATTTCCATCCTCGTCTACCACGTACCTGATAGGAGAGGGATTCATTGATACAACGAAGCTCTGTTGGTAGGACGTGTTTTGAGGCACGGAAACGTAGACATAGTCGCGAATAGTAGTATTATAGTCGTTTTTTAGTAGGAAGCCTCCAGTAATGGTATAGGTAACACGTCCCGTTATTATAACGCCCCTAGTTTCCTCATGCGTGACTGCGATGAGGCTTGACAATAGGATTAGAAGCAAAATGGATAATGCTTTCTTCAATTTGTATCACTATTTTATGGAGAATTTTAGGTGTTAAAAAGTGTTTTGCTTCCCTGGACAAATTATTTACATGGAAGTATCCTAGTTCCAAACCTTAAATCTACGGCGTCGAGGATCTTGTCTAGATGCGAGATCACAGATACTTTCCCAGTCTTCTGTGTGTAGAGGGCTGCTGCTTCAACTTTTGGCCCCATGCTCCCCTTTGGGAACATGCCGTTTCTAACCATTTGGAGAGCTTCTCCTGCACAAAGCTCCGGGAGCAACCGCTGCGTCGGCTTTCCATAGTCGAGGTATACCCCGTCGACGTCAGTTAGGATCACGAACCTGGAGGCGTTAAGCTCGGAGGCGAGGAGTGAGGAAGCTAAGTCTTTGTCTATAACGGCGTCTACTCCCTCATAGCCCTCTCCACTCTTTATAACAGGTATGCCGCCGCCCCCCACGGCGACTACTATGTCAGAGTTTCCTATAAGCCTCCTTATAACGTTTAGTTCGAGTATTCTCCGTGGCAGTGGCGAGGGGACAACCCTTCTCCATCCTTTGCCTGGTACATGTACAAGATCCCATCCCTTCTTTTTCAGTTCCTCGAGCCTGTCTTCTGGGTAAAATGGGCCTATAGGCTTGGATGGAGACCTAAACGCTGGGTCGTTTGGGTCAACTTCTACACGTGTAGTTACAACGGCCACGTCTAGGCTTGGATCAGCAGTCGAAATGGCCTGTTGTATCATGTAGCCTATGAGGCTCTGGGTCATCGCTCCACATGCATGCAACGGCATGGGCGGCACGTCTTTGTTGTCTCCTGCTGGAGGTACAAGTTACCAACTTGGGGGCCATTTCCATGTGTTATTATAAGGCTATACTTCTCGGCCAACTGGACAATGTAGGTAGCTATCTTAGAGAGGTTGGAGAGCTGCTCCTCGAAAGTGCCTCTCTGTCCTGCCCTTACTAGTGCGTTACCTCCTAGTGCAATTACGACTAGTTCTTTGCTCACATGAATATATGCGGGAAGTTTTTAAAAATATTTAGCAGAAAATTCGTGAAGAAAAATAATTTGGGAAAACAGGATATACAATAATTAATACCAGGCAAAAAATGGGGAACTATAAAATATAGGAAAACTATTCAAAACTTTTCACAGCCTTGTCTATCTCGTTCTCTATCTTCTTGTATAGTTCTAGAAGCTCTCTGCCTTCCTTTGTTAGCCTAGCCCAGCCCTTTGTGGCCCCACCTCTATGGAGCTCTACGAGTCTAATTCCAAGGCTGTCCTCGAGCTTTTTCAAGTATGACCATGCAAAGCTGTATGAATATCCAAGTTTTTGGGCTGCGGCTTGTAACGAGCCCGTCTCATCTATTGCCAATAGAAGGTCTACGCCGCCCTTGCCCAGTACTGGTTTACCGTTCTTTGTAAACCACACTTTATAGTTTACTTCTATCCCGAAGTCTTTTAGTGTCGTGCCTACCCACCAGCTATTGGAGGAAAGACCGCAATTGTATCTCCATCCTTTAGTTCCTGCGTTGTTACAAACTGTATGTGTCGGCCATTAATAAGTATTATACGGTCCTTTCTGTAGGACCCGTCCTCGAATATCTCATTGTAGAATTCTTTTCCCAGCTTCTCAGAAGCCTTAACGACTGCATCCTTCAGTGTCCCGTCGCATTCAACCTCAATTTCTTTTGTATTGTATGTTTCTCTCAGGGTTGCAAACAGTAGAAATTTTACCTTTACCATTTTCCCCTCTTTTTATCTCAAAAACAGGAATAAAAAATTTTACCCCTAAGGACTAAAAGAAAAAAAGAAAAATAATTTTTAGAGCTCTATGCCTAGCTCTTTGAGCTTCTCCTTTGTTGGAACTCCGTCGACCCAGCCTCTCAGCTTGTAGTACTCCGCTAGCATCTTGTCGAGCTCTACCACTTGGCCTTTGACGGGGCCCTCGGGCATTGGCTCCTTTGTTAGTCTTGGAGGCAAGGTGTCGTCTTTGGCGCCGAAGCCGTAGAGGGACATTATGTATCTTTCTAGGTTATAGATCCTTTCACCTATCTTCAACACATCGCTGTCAGTGAAGTTAAAGCCTGCAATGGTGTTGAAGAGGTCTGCATAGTCTTTAGCTCCTATCTCGAAGGTTGTGAAGAGACAATTTACAGCCGAGTTGACTACGCTTGTAAGATCCTGGAAGATTTTGACCCACTGGGCTTTTCCTTCAGGTGTCAATGGGTCGATCTTCTGCGGTATTCCAAGGATCTCGGGCGAGATTGTGTAGCCTGTTACGTGGCATCCTCCCCTGTTAGCGGTTGCATAGTTTAGCCCTATGCCTTTCGAGCCTCTTGGGTCATATGCTGGCAATTCGAGGCCCTTTACGCTCATTGATAATTCTGGTGCACCGTACATTTCTGCTAGCCTCTTGCTTCCCAGGGCGAGCTTTGCGCCGAAGCCTGCCTTGTAGGCCGTGCGCCAAACAGCTTCAACAAGTGCCGCGGCGTTTCCAAACTTCATGTCCATGCCTTGTAGGTCTTCCTCTGGTATGTATCCCTTCTCGTACAGCTCCATCGCAGTTGCAATGGTGCTACCCATAGAGATCGTGTCAAGGCCTAGCTCGTCGCAGAGGTGGTTTGCCTTGATGACTGCGGCTAGATCCATTACTCCTGTATCATTGCCAAGCGCCCAGATGGACTCGTATTCTGGTCCCTCGCTGTACATTATCTGGTAGGGTCCAAAGGGAACCTTCACGACTCTCCCGCAACCTATCTGGCAGCCCCAGCATGGCCTCCTCTTTATTANGTATGTCTTTTCAAGTGTCTCTCCGCTTATNTTGTCGGCTTCTGGGTTGTAGCCGAATTGCCAGTTCTTGTAGGGGAGCATCCCCGCCTGGTTGATAATGTTTANTAGAACGGCTGTACCGTATTTTGGCAGTCCTCCTCCGGTAACTGGGTTCTTNCTGATCCTCTCTATTAGGTTCTTTGAGAGCTCGCGGAACCCTTCTGGATTAGCGATTTGTGGTTTTTGGTTTCCTGATACGACTATTGCTTTTAACTTCTTGCTTCCCATTACTGCGCCTACTCCTGTCCTGCCAGCTGCCCTGTGCTCGTCGTTCATGATGTTCGCAAAGAGAACGAGGTTTTCGCCTGCAGGCCCGATACATGCAACGCTGACGTTTTCGCCTTTGACCCTGCTCTTCAGTATACGTGTAGTGTCGAAAACGTTTCTGCCCCAGAGGTCAGAAGCATCTTTTATCTCTACGTGTCCATTGACTATTTCTAGATAGACTGGTTTCTCTGCAGCGCCCTCGATAAAGATCATGTCGTAGCCTGCAAACTTCATGTATGCGCCGAATTCTCCTCCAGAGTTTGCACTAGCAATAGAGCCTGTGAGTGGAGACTTGAGGGCCATCACGTGGTGTCTGCCTGGAGATGGGACTCCGGCTATGCCCGTTATTGGTCCCGTTGTAAAGGCTAGAACGTTTTCTGGTCCTAGCGGGTCAATGTCCTTTGGAGAGATGCCCTTAGCCATGTACTCCTTGAGGTATCTGTGATAGAATACGTATAGGGCGTAGCCCTTGCCGCCAATGTATTTTTCTGCTACTTGTGGGTCAATTGGTTCCTCTTTAATGGTATTGTCAGAAAGGTTTACCGTTAAAATCCTGTTTACGTAGCCGGCTTTCATTTTTGGTCAAGTATTATTTTTTCTTAGAAATATTTATATTCTCCGTTATTTTTAAACATGAATATCAAAAATTTTACCTAGAAAATTTTAAAATTGTCCAAATGTAAAAACCCGCGTGATAGACACAGGCTTGCTTTCAAGTTTAGCCAATGCTCTTGCACCCTCGGGCTTCGAGAAGAACGTTAGGGAAATCATCGCCGAGAAGCTCACCGAGCTCGGCTATGAGCCTGTTACAGATAATATTGGAAACGTGTACGTCGTGTTGGGCGAGGAAAGGCCTAGCCTTCTGCTTGCGGCACACATGGACGAGGTTGGACTTTTGACGTCTTTTATTACAGATAATGGTTTCCTTAGGGTCACGCCTCTAGGCGGGGTTACTCCTGAGGGGCTTCCGGGACAGGTCGTTGAAGTGTTAACAGCGAGGGGCACCGTAGAGGGCGTGATAGGGAGTACTCCTCCGCATCTAAGGACGGGGCCCTCGAAGGAGCTCTCAATTGATGACCTTTATGTTGATATAGGTGTTTCCACGAGGAAGGAGGCAGAAGAAAGGGGCGTCGAGGTAGGGACACCTATAAGTTTCCAGGGAAACTTTAGAGACCTCGGAGACATCATAATAAGCAAGGCCCTGGACGACAGGGTTGGATGCTACGCGTTGCTAAAGGCACTGGAAGAGGGGGCCAAGCCTAGAAGGGGTAGCGTCATTGTAGCCTTCACGGTCCAGGAGGAGCTGGGGCTGAGGGGGGCGTCTGTCCTTGCAAAAGAACTTGAGCCCAACTATGCTGTTGCCGTTGAAGGTACTCTTGCAAACGACGTGCCAGGCGTGCCGCCCGAAAAATACGTTACTAGGCTGGGTGCTGGCCCAGCTATCAGAATTATGGATAGGAGCATGGTTGCTGGTGTAGAGTTCTTCCGTCATATCAGGACGCTCGCGGAGCAGAACTCTTTGCCGTACCAGCTACAGGTATCTCCATACAGCGGGACCGATGCCGGAAGCTTCCTGGTTCACGGTGCGACTGTCTCTGCAGTCTCCGTACCAGTCAGGTATATCCACTCGCCAGCGTCTCTAGCCAGCAAGAGGGACATCGAAAACACGACTAAGCTTTTGCAACTATTGATAGAAGACCCGTTCCCGTGACGTGGGTCACTCATTGATGGCATATTTTTCTCTGCAGATCTTTTCTGCCCTTTCCATGTCCTCATACGTGTTGATATTGAACGTCTCTATCTCTGGTCTCGAGAATACCTGGTCTACTGGGACATAGTTTATTCTCAGCCTTTTCAGAGTGCTGGATATTTGTAGCATGTTATTGGACAATGATTCTTTTACTGCTCTTAGGGCTGGCACGACCCTGTATATTGCTATGAGTGGCTCTATCTGGCCGCTAGGCCAGATAGGTATCGCCGCGTCGAAATCCTGGATTTTTGCTTTAAGCCTAAGGAGCGAGGAGGCTTCAAGGAAAGGCGTGTCGCTGGGAATAACTATGACCGCGTCACCTGTTGAACTGGTAAGTGCGGTGTAGAGGCCTATAAGGGATGCTTGGCTGTTTATCGCGTCTCTTATTATTCTAATGTTTGTCCTTTGCTTCAGGGCTTCGAGCTCCACCTTAAGCATGTTTTCTTGTTCCTCTGTATGGACAACAATTATTATGCTTGGCTCTAGTTTTTCGAGTTTTTCTATCAGGTTCATGAGTATTGGTTTTCCGCATATGCGTAGTAGTGGCTTGTAGCTGTTTCCCAGTCTTTTTCCCTCGCCGCCCGCAAGTATCGCTACCTCAAGCAACCCTGTGCACCACTTTTGTTTTGTAATGATTGGTTATGGAAAAAACATATATTTTTAAGAGCAAGCTAGTGCTTATGAGTCATAAAATAGCGCGGATTTCCCATTACTTCATTTCTTTCCTGGAACTCGCGATAGCAATCTTGCTTGGTGTCAGCGTTCTACTGTCCCTCTTCAAGCTTGCAGGAGAAGCCGTCGACCTTGCTGTTACAGCGACCTTTCAGCGTCAACACTTTGTCACCTTTCTGGACGAGGCACTCTTAATGATTGTGTCAATTGACCTTATGCGCACCCTGATAACGGGTATACAGGAAAAACACATCTCCGTGATCATCGTCATAGAAGCCGCCCTCATTTTCATCGTGAGGGAAATTATAACCATGGAGCTCCGCGATGTGTCTGAAACAAGGCTTCTCATCTATGTAGTTGTTTTCGGGGCCCTCTTTGTAGCTTGGCTAATTGGAAGAAGGCAGGTAGGGATTCAGTCACAGGACGAGTATAGCCCGACAGCTTCTCGTGGAAAATCCTTCTAAATGTCTCGAATGCTTCTTGCCCCCACAAGACAACTCTTATCTCTTTCAAGTTATTTAGGCTTGGCGAAAGCTCCTTGACTACGTCGGCCATTATTTGTGCACATCGCTCGTAGGGGTATCCATAGATGCCAGTAGATATTGCTGGAAGGGCTATGCTNGATTGTCCCAGCTCCTCGGCCTTGAGGATAGAGTTGCGTATAGCATTTCTGAGCTTGCCGTCGCCCTCGGGGTCGCCNAACTTGGGGCCAACCGCGTGGACAACGTATTTGGCCTTGAGTTTCCCAGCAGTGGTCACGGCTACTTCGCCTTCTGGGACAGGGCCGTTCCTTTTCACCCATTCATCGCTCTCTTTTTGTATTATTTCTCCACCCTTGCGGACTATGGCTAACGCGACTCCTCCCCCGTGCTTGAGATAGCTGTTAGCCGCATTGACAATGACGTCTACGTCTTGCTCGGTGATGTCTCCCTGGATAAGCCTCACAGTAACATTCCCGATCTTAAAACAGGTTTGAACCACGACAAAAAATATTTCACTGGAAATAAAAAGGTTATTGGAGAACCAATGCCGAAGATTACTATTCCCGAGGGCTACACGCTCATAGTTGAGGGCGAGGCTTCTTTTAGGGTTCTAGGCGGAGAGCTTAGAGCCTATGGATCAATACTTGAGGCGGACCGCGAATACACCGTGGAGCCGCTAAGAGCTGTTCCACTCTACGCATTGAAGGATTCAGAGATAGACCTGTATACTGGCAGAGTATCCTTTGTTAAGGGGGACACTGTCCCGTCTTCGCGTGAGGAAGTCTTCCGTATTCTCGAAAAAGACGCCAAGAAGATAATGATAGTTGGCGGACTAGACTCAGGGAAAACTTCCGTGGCTACTTTCCTCGCAAACAAGTTCGCCGTGAAAGGCGAAAAAGTCGCAGTAGTCGACGCGGATATAGGGCAGAAAAGCATTGGCCCGCCCACGACTATTGGGCTCGGCATAATAGAGAAGCCAGTGCTTACGCTTTCTGAGGCACACTTCATAGATGGATTCTTCGTGGGAAACATAACGCCAGCAGGCCTACTACATAGGCACGTTGCAGGCGTGAAGCTCCTAGTCGACAAGGCTGAGGACGAGCTGAGGCAGACCGGATAATCATCGATACGACGGGCTGGGTTACAGAGCTCGAAGGCAGGGAGCTTAAGCTTTTCAAAGCCCTAGTCGCAAAGCCGGACGTGGCCCTAATCGTGTCTAGACCAAACGAGTGCATACAGATGGAGAAAATACTGGGCCAAGTAACGAAGACAATCAGGATAGATGTGCCACAGTTTGTAAAGGCTAGGGACCGCGTAGACAGGAAAGAGTACCGGAAATACCAGTACAGGAAGTATCTGGCCAGTGCAAAGACAACAAAAGTGAGCTTCGTGGGTAGAAAAATCCTCTACACCTTGACCTTCACAGGGAACGAGCTGGGAAAAAACGAGCTCACAAGGCTCGAGTACATTCTAGGTAGCAGAGTCCACTATGCAGAGATGTCAGACGACCATGTAAGCATATTCTCTGAAAAAAGCGTCCCAGAAGAGGTTTCCTCCTTCCTAAAAGCCATGTATGGACACAGGCGAGTAAGAATAATTACAGGGGCAGAGTTCATGCATACCCTCGTCGGAATAAGCGGCGACGGCAAAATGCTCAAAGGCATAGGGATAATATCTGGGGTAGATCTGTCTTCCCGTAGCTTTGAGGTACTGTCCAATGTCGACATAAGAGAAAACGACGCAATAATGTTTGGACTAGTCAAGGTGAACCCGTTGACCTTCGAGGAGGAAACAATAATAGAAAAAAACAGTATTTTTTAGGGAGCCGCGTCCCCTTCAAAGATTTATTCTGCCTCTACCGGGACAAACCTGTTCTTCAACTTCTCCAGGACAACAGGCAGAGTCGTGTATTCCATTTCTTCTGGTCCAAGCCTGTGGGGCATGAATGGCCCATGCCGCCTCATATAGTCAGCTATTATCTGTGCCTGTCTCCGCGTCTCGTCAAACGCCGGGTCGTCAAAGAGGTCTACTGGGCCCTCTAAGTGGCCGTCATGCAAGCTGAAGCCGAGCCCAACAACCCTTGGAGGCCCGTCGAAGCGTGTACACTTGGCGTCTTTAAGGGGGACAGGCATCAGTGGCCCCGTGTGTGAGCCACGCATCCACCCCGCGACCAGGTGTGGAAAGGCAAAGGCTTCTAGCACTTCTCCCGTTGCTGGGAAGCCGTGCTGGGCTCTCACAATCAGGACCGGGTCGTCCTTGCCCACGTAGCGGCCAGCAATAAGGTTTAGACGTGTAGCTGAGGAGACGGCAGCTATCTCGCCGTCACTCTTCCTGTAAACACGCTTCACAATGTAGCGGCCAGTAGTACCTATGAGCGCCAATAGGTCGTAGCTCTCTTCCGGCGTCGAGATCTTTACACCTTTGTGCTCGTACACGTCGTATACCTCAAAGATGAAGCCCGCATGCATCGAGGGGTCAATCACGAGACCCGCGGTATTAAATGGGTCAGCGTAGACCTTGTAGAGGATAAAGTTCCAAGCGCCTGGCTCTGTCTTGTCTGCGGAGAACACGAGAACAGGCTCGCTTTTCCTCTCCTCGAACTCCATCTCTGCGACTCCTGGACCCATACCCCTCACGTTTCCCGAGAACGCCTCCTTGAGCAGGTCTTGGCCGGCCCCGTACAGCTTCAATGGCTTGCTTATCTTTTCGGTTGCCTCGACAAATATGTCCCACGCCAATTTATGTATCTCTGGGTTGTTCTCGCCACGTGTATGTGTCATGAAGAGCTGAAGGTCGTCCCCTGCATGATATACATAGAAGTCTATTATGAGTCCTGTTTCTTTGGCCTCCTGAAGCTTTTTCCTAGCTAGCTCCTCGAGCTTTGGATGAACAACAACGTGCCCAGCTACTCCGCCAATATCGGCCTTTATTAAGCTGGTTGTTATTCTCATGTATTATTCATGTCTCATTATTAATATCAAAATATAAATTAATATGTTAACAAGCTTAATTATGTTTTGATGATAAAATTTATTAATACCTTTTTAAAATCTTTCTTTACAAAATAAAATAGTTGGCTAAAAGAGCTGAAACACATTGCTAGTAGTTGAGGAACTTCTTGGCTATCTCTACCACTATGAACATGGTCACCGCCACTATCGCTGCGTGTGCCAGGTCGTAGGCCGTAATCGGGGATGTGTCGAGTATGCATGCAAGCTGAGGTATTGATAGGACTGCGAGCTGTAGGAGTAGAGATAAGATGAGTATCAGTGCTAGCCATTTGTTGTCTAGCGGGTTTAGTTTTAGGGATGGCTTATGCAACGAGCGTAGTGCATAGGCCATGGCGAGCTCTGTGATTATAAGCGAGGTGAACACGGTTGTTCTGGCCTCGAGTTCTGGCTCGCCCCTGGACATCAATATGTGGAAGCTTCCTGTTAGTAGGAGAGTTAAGAGGACGGGCACCACTACAAAGTAGACTATTATCTCTTTCTTGGAAAATAGTGGCTCTCCTGGCTTTCTCGGGGGCCTGAAGATTAGGTCTTTTTCTCCCTTTTCCAGGCTCAGGGCGAGTGCAGGAGGACCGTCGGTTACGAGGTTTACCCAGAGGATCTGTGTGGCTGTGAACGGGAGGGGTAGCCCGAGGACAGCGGTAAAGAGTGGTAGGAGTAGCTCTGCGAAGTTTGCCGAGAGGAGGTAGACTATGAACTTCTTGATGTTCTCGAATATTTCTCTGCCGAGCTTTATGGCTTCAACTATTGTGGCAAAGTTGTCGTCTGCTAGGATGAGGTCTGAAGCTTCTTTGGCCACTTCTGTCCCCGTTTTGCCCATCGCTACACCTATGTCTGCGGCTTTCAGGGCTGGGGCATCGTTGACTCCGTCGCCTGTCATTGCGACGATGTGCCCCCTCTTCTTTAGGGCGTTTACTATGCGGAGCTTGTGTTCTGGCGATACGCGTGCGTAAACCCTTATTTTTTCCACCTTGCTGTAGAGCTCCTCGTCAGTCATTTTTTCTAGGTCTCTGCCGGTAATCGCTACGTCTTCTTTATTCATCATGCCTAGTTGCCGTGCTACAGCTACTGCTGTTAGTAGGTGGTCCCCAGTGATCATGGAGACGTTTATTCCTGCCTGCTTGCAGGTTTCCAAGGCCTCCTTGACTTCTGGCCTCGGGGGGTCTATCATTGATACTATGCCTAGGAAGACCAGGTTCTTCTCGGCGTCTTCCCCTATCTCCTCCTCGTCGTCCTCCAAATACCTGTATGCTAGGGCAAGGTTTCTAAGCCCCTGGGAGGCTAGTTCATCGTTTGCTTTGAGTATTTCCCTTTTGGTTTCCTCTGTTAGTGGTTGTACTTCTCCATTTATTGTGGCTATTTGCGTAGAAAGAGTGACTATTATGTCTGGGGCCCCCTTCACGAAGAGAATCTTTTTCCCGTTAAGGCTGTGGAGGGTAGACATTCTTTTTCTCTCGGACGAGAATGGGACCTCGCTTAGCCTTGGCAGAAGCCTCCTTTACTCCGGCTTTGTATGCAAGCGTCTTTAGCGCTATTTCTGTTCCGTCTCCCTGGCCAATCCATTCACCATTGACCTCTTGGAGCTCTGANTCGTTGTTGTTTAGCCCAGCAAGTAGCAATAGTCTTAGGCCTTCGTATTGTTTCGGGTCGATGACTTGCGTGTTTATTCTGAATTCTCCCTTGGGGGCATAGCCCGTGCCTGTAACATCTATTGTNGNGTCCCTCATCCATATCTTTGTGACGGTCATCTCGCCCTTTGTCATTGTCCCCGTCTTGTCCGAGCAGATATAGGTGGTTGAGCCCAGGGTTTCTACTGCTGGGAGGCGCCTGACTATCGCGTTTCTCTTTGCCATTTTATATACGCCTATGGCTAGTGAGCTTGTCACGACGACTGGTAGTGCCTCTGGGACGGCGGCAACGGCCAGGCTAATGGTCCAGATGACTATGTCTAGTACAGAGTATCCCCTTATGAAGAAGCCTGTCAGGGAGACGACGAAAGCTACGCCGATCATTAGGACTAGGAGCCACCTGCTTAGACCAGAGAGCTCCTTTTCTAGTGGCGTGGTTTTCTCCTCGGCGGNCTCGATTGCCGACGCGATTTTCCCCAGCACGGTGTTTTTGCCCGTGGCNACTACGACGGCTTTCCCCTTGCCGTAGACCACCACTGTGCCGGCGAAGGCCATGTTTACCCTGTCCGCGACTTCCGTGTCCTCTGGAAGCTTCTCTGTGGATTTTTCGACAGGGACTGATTCTCCTGTGAGGGGAGACTCGTCCATCCTGAGGCTCACGGCCTCAAATATCCTTGCGTCTGCCGCCACTTTGTCTCCGCTCTGTAGAATGAGGACGTCTCCGGGGACAACTTCGCTTGCGTCAATCATTACTGGTTTCCCGTCGCGTAGNACGAGTGCTCTTGGGGATGCCATCTTCTTTATGGCTTCTANCGCGCGTTCNGCNCGGTATTCCTGGTAGAAACCGATGANGGCGCTCAGGATCACTANGACTATTATTATGATTGAGTCGAAGGCTTCGCCTATAGAGAAGGAGAGGATAGATGCAAAGATCAAGAGTAGTACGAGGGGGTCTTTAAACTGGTTCAAGAAGATTATTAAGGGGTGAGTCCTCTTTTCCTCCACGACAACATTGTATCCATATGTTCTGAGGCGTTCCCCCGCCTCCGCGCTTGTTAGACCCTCTGGGGAGCTCTCCAGCGTCTGGAAGACTTCGTCATGTCGAGGGCGTGCCAGGGAGGCTCTTTTTGGCTCATGGTCTGCACATTGTACAGCTGAAAAGCTACGGTTTAAAGTTAACTTACCAGGCATAAAATCCCCGCATAGCCCCTACACCTCTACCGCAGGCTTTAAGAACCCTAAAAGGCACACCGAGGGCATGTACGCAGGCCTCAGACGGTTCTTCCTGCATACAAGCTTCCACTCGTATGGGTGCTTAATCTCTACCATGCTGAGCTACGTCTTTTTCTAAGACTAGCCTTACCCTATTATAGTAAACAATACATCAATTCTTTCTTAGTTGCATCAGAAGCCACAGACAGTTATCTGTGTGGACTGCCTTCTTAGATCTTTCAATTCTTTCTGAGTTGCATCTTTCTGCTATTCTTAAATCACAAACCGCATGGATAGACGACTTTCAATTCTTTCTGAGTTGCATCTGGAAACATG
>JGI20127J14776_1000327_pt1 | contig 12465 bp, 17 predicted proteins | sample JossMetagenome_2_FD_14776 | JGI IMG/M metagenome (IMG submission 14776)
TCAATTGCTTTCTGCAAATTATCTATATCTAAAATGTTTGTAGAAGAAAAACCCCAAGAACCATTATTAAAGATCCTTACTCCAATTCCTCTTCTAACTATTTTTGAATATTCTCTTAAGCCTCCGTCTTCTACATATATTGTCTCATATTCATACTCTTGATATCTAAGATCTCCGTATTTCACATTTAATTTCTCAATGTATCTCAAGCCTTCTTCAAGCAGATCTTTATATGATACACTCAGAATAGACACCAGTTGATAAATTAAATATGTATAATATAAATTATATTCGGATTATGTCCTAGTTTTTATAATTCAAAAGATTAAGATGAAGAAGATTATGCACAGAGTTTATAAGGATTATTATATCAGCTATCTTTTGTGGAGTTTATAATGCCGTCTCTGCTGACTAGAATCAGGTCTGGCAGATTAATAGGTTTAAGAGGTCTCTACGCAAATATGAGATGTAATAATGAGGTCTGCAACGAATCTGATGCTGAGAGAGAGATTATGAATATAAAGAAGAACTATGTATATGACAAGATCGATCCTGAGTTAAATCTGGTCTTTTATGATAATAGCCTTACGCCTAAAATAAAGCTGGAGCAGATGATTGTAAAATGGGAAGGTTTTATAGAGATTGACAAAGAAGATTCATACGTCTTTTATCTGATCGCTGATGACGGAGCAAGACTATATATAGATAAGAAAATGATCATAGACGCATGGACAGGAAAAACGCTTGAGAAAACCTATTCAGACAAGATCTTTCTTAGAAAAGGTGTGTATAGTATAGAAATAGAATACTATAATATAGGAGCCTTTGGAAAAATAGAGTTAGGTTGGAGAAGAGGAAAATCTATTGAAGAGGTGATCCCCTCCAGAAACTTGTTTTCATTTGCAGGAGGATCTGTTATAATAACTAATCTCCCTAAAGGATACAAAGTAAGACTGATCTATAACGGTCTCGTTCGAGAGGCGATCATAAAAAGTGGCATAGCATTGATCCCGATAATAGATATCATAAAACCTTTCTCTGAGGGACAGCTGATCATACTTAATAATGATGACGAGATCATATATCGAAGCCCTCCTATAGATGATATGTCTCCAGGAGATGTATATGTTTATCAAGAAATATCTTAATTAGATGAAATCAGATCTATGATAAGACTGTTTAACTAATGCCAAACCTTAATTTCTAGATCTTTTGATAGTTTTTCAATTTTCATTTAAATTGATGAGACTGTTTTCATAATATTTTGGCTTGAGAAACTTGAGACCAAGGATCTGAGACATTAAAATTTTGAAGCTGATTAATTTATTGAAGATGATCAAAAAAGTATCTCTAAAAGATCCATGAAGTCAGATGAGTATAAGTTTTTTATAGGTTAGATAAAATCATAAGAGGGCAGTAACGATGATATTGGCAAGCGATATTATGACTCCGAACCCTGTTACTGTAGATCCGGATACTCCAGTCTCAGAAATAGCTAGATTAATGTCTGATCTAAAGATCGGGTCCGTAATAGTTGTTGATGGCAGAGGTGATATGGTTGGGATAGTGACAAGTTTTGACATAATATCTAAAGTAGTTGCCGAGGGGAAAGATCCTAAGATAACCACAGCTGGCGACATAATGAGCAAGCCTGTGATTTTTGTAGAAGATAGCAAGCCTGTATCTGATGTTGTTCAGCTTATGATTAAATATGGAATTAGACATGTACCTGTTGTAAATAAGGAGAAGAAACTCGTAGGTATAATAGCAGAATTTGATATAATCTCTATGGGGCCTGAGATATTTGAGATCCTTGAGATATATACAGAGGCTATGAGAGAGAGAAGAAAGATGAGTCTGAGAAGGCAGAGACGATGAACTCTAGACCAGATTTAAGAGATTTCTCTCGTGAAGTTCTTGTTTCAGTCAAAAAATTTCTTAAATACAAAGATCTTCAGAAATACACAGGGCTTTCACCACCGATCTTATGGAGATATATTGTAAACGGAATGAGACCCTCTCGGGAAAGAGCTGAACATATATTACGATCTCTTATAGAGGGGGGCGTCTTAAGAAACATCATCCTTAAAAACATAAGGATCATAGGTAAAGACATTGTCGATATATATGACCTTGTTTATAACAAAGATCTTGTGAAACTAGCTGGATACGAGGCTTATTATTATTTCAAAGATCTTGATATAGACGCTGTCGCCACTGTAGAGGTTGACGGCATTCCTGTCGCAGTGGCAACGGCTTTTTTATTTGACGCGGAACTTATAGTTGCTAAAAGAAGAAAAGAGCTTGGATATAATGATTATTATGAGGAGACGTATCTATCTAGAGATCCTCCTTTTCTCACATCTATATATGTGCCTAAAGCTGTTATTAAAAAGAATTATAGAATTCTCATAGTAGATGATCTTTTGAGAAGTGGCAGAACTCTATCATCTCTGATCAATATAATAAGAGATGCAAAAGCGTATCCAGTAGGCGTCTTCTCAATAGTTGCTATAGGAAATGAGTGGGTTAATGTTGTTAGAAAAGCTTTAATTGATAAAGTTCATGTGATGGTTCATTTATTAGGATGATCATTGTTTTGATAAAACTACAAAGCCATACACAAGATCTCTTTTAGAGACTATTCCTATAATCTCATTATCTCTAGCTACTATAAATTCCTCTACATCTTCTTTAAACATTCTCTCAGAAACCTCTCCTATGTCTATTTCTTCAGAGACTATAACAGCTTCTCTCAACAATATATGTGCAGGTAGTTTACAAAACTCCTCATATCTTCCTGTATTTAGATAACTAAAGATCTTGTGAGAGCCTATGAACTCGATCAGATCTTTAGATGAGATTATGCCTGCTAGACTTCCATCATCTCTGATCAAAGGNATTCTTCTTATACCAAGATCATTCATATCTTTAATAATTTTACATAAATCGTCAGTATATCTGGCTGTTACAACATTTCTAGACATAACATCTCTAATCAAGACTCCTGTAGGTCTTCCTCTGAAATATTCTATGATGTCAGTGTCAGTTATTATTCCTACAAAATTGTTTTTCTCTCCAATAACTATGACATAGCCTGCGTCGCTTAAGACCATAGTCTCTAACACTGTCTCAAGATCATCGTTTTCATAAACTCGTGGAAAATCTCTTCTGGCTATATATCTTGCTATCTCTTTATAAAGAGCTTCTATCAGATCTCCCTTATGACGAACCTCAATTATTCCGCTATATACTCCCCCGAGAAATGAGATAAGATCTTTATTTGAAACAACTGAATCAACTATGGTGCCTGTTTTTATAAGTGGCAGTGCCACAAGTTTTTCCTTATAAAATATCTCAAATAATTTAAGCAGTGATATATTAGGTGAATAAATTTCTCTTAATGTTTTTGCAAATCTCTTAGCATCTCCCTCAACTCTCTTGATTTTTTGACTAAAGTTAGGTGTTCCATCGCTTCTAAGCCAACGATATCTATCATAAATCCTAGAGATCTTTCTATACATATGTCTCACCCATCTTCTTCAGAAACGATCTAATTATATCAGAACGATCTATTATTCCTATAAGGACATTACTATCATCTACAACAGGGATTCTCCCAATATTTTTCTCAACCATGATCTTTATGACATTAGTTATGTTATCATTTCTCTTAACAGTTATTGCAGGTCTCGTCATGACAGAGGATATCTTAGGACCTCTTCTAGGGCCACTCTCGCTTTGAAAAGCCGTTGAGATGCCTAAAAGATCGTGTTGAGATATGATTCCTATAACTACTCCTTTATCATTAACAACTGGGTATGCCGCGTATCTGTCCTTTAACATATTTCTCCACAATGTGGTGACAGAGATATTAGGCTGAAAAGCTTTAGGCTCTCTACTCATGACCTCCTCAACCTTAAGATCCTTGAAAATATCGTATAGCTCTTGTTCTTTTAATATCTTCTCGAAAAAATTCTCGAATCCGAAGACGCCTAGATAAGATCTTCTAGATCTATCGTCTGAGACAGGTATGTACCAAATATCTCTCATAAACATCTCTGAGAATATACAATAGATCATCATTTAGGTATCCTATTAATAAAACATCCTCCATAAGATCTTTTACATAAAGATTTGATCTAGTGGATGAGATACTTAAAACATTTTCTCTCCAGACAACCCCTACTATTCTGTTTTCATCGTCTACAACAACAATTATTCTCAATCCAAGATCTCTCATTAGAGATCTTGCCTTCGTAGCAAGATCATATGGGGAGACCGAAGGAATTTTTCTTATCAAAGAACGATCTAGAAGTAATTTTTTAAACAAATATTACATACCCATAGATAATTGTTATATCGTAAATAATAAAAATATATAGAGACGTCTTAATATCTCTAAAAAATATTATCTATATGGATGTGTTTTTAATGACCATCAAAGTTGAGAAATACATGAGTTCTCCCGTGATATCTGTGTACGAGAGCGATAATATTGCTAGAGTAAGAAATCTCATGTTGAGATATAGAATAAGTAGGGTTGTCGTTGTAGACACGAATCATAAGCCTGTGGGAATCATATCAAGACATGATATCATAAATTATTTCGCTGACCGTAGGAGAGCTGAGAAAAGACTTGAAGAAGTATATGCGAGAGAGATCATGAGAAGCCCGTTGATAAAAGTTTCTCCTAACACCTCTATTAAAAAAGCTGCCGAGCTTATGCTTAAAAACAATATTAATAGTCTTCCTGTCATATCATTAGAAGAAGGATTAGAAGGAATATTAACTGCAACAGATCTTCTTAGAGCTTTCAGAGATCATGTCAGAGGAAGAGTTAAAGTATCTGAATATATGCGTAAAGACTACAAGGTTGCTAGAAGAGATCATTCGTTGTTTCATATTATAGATCTTTTGAATAAAGATCCTGATAGAAAAGTTGTTGTTGTAGAAGATGACAGACCTATTGGAATAATTACAGAAAGTGATATAGTCTTTATAGAGCCTAGAAGTCTCTGGGTGAAAGGAAGTTATATGAAGAGAAGAGGTCTGACGGCGAGAGGACATCTCAGCATAGTGAGAGATTATATAATTCCTGTAGCTGAAGATCTTATGACGCCAGATCCTCTGACTATAAACGAGAATGAAGACTTATCAGTTGCAGCAGACATAATGTATAAAAATAGATTTGGAGCTCTTCCAGTGGTTGATGAAAAAGATCTTATGAAAGGTCTTGTGACGAAGAGAGTAATCATAAAAGCTTTGTATGATCTTTTATAGAAATATTTGCACAGATCCTTTCTAAAAGCTTAGCTAACAACGCAAAGTATAAAGGAGAGATCAAAGGGTCTGTGTTTAAATAAAGATCTATTAGCTTATCTTTTTTATATAAGACACTTCTACCTATTATCTCAGAGATCATCTGTTTCTCAACTTCTGTATACACTACAATTGTATACGAATCTTTTCGAATAAATTTCTCTTCAAAATAGTCCAGGACCAAAATATCAGCTTTCAATTTATTTCTCTCTCGAATTTTTCTAATGATCTCAGCGAAAATTTTCGCTGAAGGTGTCGATATTATGTCTAAATAAAGATCTTGATTAAGAAGATTTGATATTTTATGCAGAGTTTCTCCATATTTTTCATATAGATCTTTTGTTAAATCTGCGAGAGAATGTATCTCTCTATATAATCTCTCAACTCTTGGAGAGCTAGAGATTTTTTTCATATAATCAATGCCTGCGCCTAGTAGTAAATATATGAGATAAAGATCATAATTATCTTTCTCCTCGATATCTATTGAAGTAATCATCTCTTTATACATAATCTCATGATCAGTTTTAGGACGTATCATAAGTATCTCGTGACCTGTAAAAACTAGAGAAGGGATGTATCTAAAGATCTTTTTATAATTCTCCTCAGATGATAATATTATTAGAGAAGGCTCAAAACCTTCATCATATGGCGCCATAAAAAGAGAGAATCTCTCGATCTCTTCTATAAAGATCTTTTTTCTAAACATCAGACTTTTCATAAGTAGATAAAAAGATAAGGCTATAGTAAACTCGTTGCCTGAGTACAATATATAAAGATCTTTTTCTCTTGAAATAAATTCTCTCAAGATCTTTATGCCAGGATCTGTTCTACTAATCATGTCAGATACTATGTTCATCAATGACTTAACAGGATCTTTACTAAGATCTTTTGTTGTCATATTACTTCCTTATCAAACGCCTCTAGATCAATGCAGTCTCATGAGATCTGCAACAAGAACATTTTTCGTGTGGCGGCTCATCTCTTAATCTAGGGATCACTAGTTCAAGAATTTTTTTAGCCTTAGAAACATTTTCACTCATCACTTTAGATACTTCTTCAGCAGTGACAGGCTTTTCAGCCCACACATCATAGTCTGTTACTAATGCAAGTGTTGCATAACATATCTCAGCTTCGCAGGCGAGATTTATCTCTGGCACTAATGTCATTCCTATTATATCAGCTTTAAATACATCTCTCCATAATCTAGACTCGGCTCTAGTACTAAATCTTGGCCCTTCAATACATATGTATGTTCCTGAATCATGAATTATATAACCAAGTTCTCTGCCTCCTTTAATAAGCTCTTCTCGAAGATATTCGCAGAAAGGATCTGCTACTGAGACGTGAGCAACAACTGGCCCCTCGAAAAATGTGTGAGCTCTATAACCTTTGGTCATATCTATAAACTGATTCGGAACTACTAGATGTCCAGGAGCATACTCTTCTCTCAGACTTCCTACAGCACTTACAGCAATTATATATTTAGCTCCTAAAAATTTTAATGCCCATATATTTGCTCTATAATTTACTTTATGAGGAGGTATCCTATGACCTCTTCCATGTCTAGGGATAAAACCCACCTTCTTACCTCCTAGTTCTCCTACAATTATACTATCGCTAGGCTCTCCATATGGGGTATAAATTTTGAACTCTTTAACATCTCTTAGAACCCCAGGATCATAAAGTCCTGACCCTCCTATCACGCCCACATCTATCTTAGTCGGAGGTTTGACAAGAATTTTTAATCACCATTTAATGTGATATATAGACCTTATTAATATAAGTTGTCTAATCTCTTAATAAAGAGATCTTGTTTATAATATTCTTCTCTATACAAAGTATCCTCTCACCAAGATCCTTCTTTTCATTGCAGAGAACAGTAGAGATTTTAAGAGTTTTACTTAGATTCTCAAGATTTTCTAATAACCTCTCCAAGCCTATATCAACTGGCTTAATCTCTTTAAACTCTAGATCTGGGTGCAAAAAAGTTTTTTCACAGTTTATGATAGTCAGCATAGCCGGGTCTCCAACTCGAGGTCCTAGGTTTTGTACAGCTTTATTAATATCTCTACTGCCGGAGATTATCAGAAGAATCTCAATATTGATGTTTCTCGATATATTTTGTTTCATCTCAAAAGATCTTAATGCACGTGCGAGGGAGTACATTAAAATTCTCTGAGAAGGGGTTTTATATGGATCGAATATTTGATAATATATCTTCGTATCAGAGAATTTTTTAGAAAAGATTTTCCATAGATCTTCACTCCACTTTTCAATAAAATAATATCTGATGACACAATTTTTTTCTAAATATGATAAGATCTTGATTATGGAGAATAATCTCTCTATATATCTCCACCATGGCTTATAGGCATTATCACTATCTCAGAAGATTCTTTAAAAACATAATCTAGACCTATTAATTGATAATCTATCTCGTTGATAAACATCATGTAGCCAGGCTTCAGATCTCCTTTAGAACTGATCACTCTCTCTAATTTCTCATGTCTCTCCAACAATTTTTTCAATAGATCTCTCAGAGATATCTCTTGATCAAATGTGTATTCCTCTTCAGATGTTATCTCTATGCTGAGAGAGCCTAAGTATCTGACTTTTATTTTAATGAAATTATTCATTAGATCATCCTGAGTTCATATATTTGATGAGAAGATCGCTGAGTTCAACTGAATATTTCTCTAATGATTTTCTTACGCTAATAATCTTCTCTTTAATGTCTTTATCTGCGGCTAACGTCTCTGACTCTTTAAGTCTTATAATCGAATACGTTATAAGTTCATTAGCATCTATAAGAGACAGAAGATCTCTATTCACACTATTTTTCTCAGTCAATCTCTCTAAAACACACTCTAGATGGGCAAAACCTATTTCTCTTAAAAATATGAATCTCTGACCTTCTATTATGGTTTCTCCACATATGCCACATTTCCAAGTCTTATACTTCATTAAGCCTCACCTGAGGGTGGCTGAGAAGTCTCTATAGACTGTGTCTCTAAAGATCTTTTTAGCTTTTCTTGGATTCTGATCAGATGTGTTATATAACCGGCTATCTGATTTCTAACTTTCTTGCTTCGAGTATTAACTAGTTGTGCAACTAGTTTTTTATTATATTCGAAATCAGGCTTAAATAAGTCGGGATATGAAGACAGGAGTTTTCTAGCGATCACTTTAATGCCTCTGGTTCTCACATTGCCCATTAGATGGCCACTCCTAATAATAATTTTATGAGAGATTTTAAGCTATAGTCTCTTTAAAAGTTATTTTGAATTTATTTTATAACAGAATTAGAAATGAGCCTAGCGTTACAAAAGATCCTTCTGATGAGCCTCTCGCCAGCGTAAAGCTTATATAGAACCTCAACTTAAAATATTGTGGTGAGATATATGGCGTCTGCAGGAGCTGGATATATTGAGCCTACAGGTATTCCTGTGATAATTTTAAAAGAGGGTAGTAGTAGAACTGTTGGAAGAGATGCTCTTAGAGTCAATATGATGGCTGCGATAGCTGTTGCTGAGATGTTAAGAACGACCTATGGGCCTAGAGGAATGGATAAAATGCTTGTAGACTCGCTGGGAGACATCACTATAACAAATGATGGAGCAACCATATTAGATAAAATGGATCTTCAGCATCCTGCTGCTAAAATGCTTGTACAGATAGCCAAGGGTCAGGATGAGGAGGTTGGCGACGGCACTAAGACAGCTGTCATCTTTGCTGGAGAACTTCTGAAACAAAGTGAAGAGCTTTTGTTGAAAGAGATTCATCCCACGACTATAGTATCTGGTTATAAAAAAGCTCTTGAGCTGGCTATAGATTATCTTTATAAAATTGCTGAGCCTATTGACATAACTAATAAAGAGCTTCTTAGAGAAGTGGCGAAGACAGCATTAACCAGCAAGGCAGTTCACGGCGCCAGAGATCATATAGCTGAGATATCTGTTGAGGCTGTGACAACTGTTGCTGAGAATCGTGACGGAAGATGGTATGTTGATCTTGATAATATACAAGTTGTGAAGAAACATGGAGGATCTTTATTAGACACGAAATTAGTTAAAGGCGTCATATTAGATAAAGAGGTTGTTCATCCTGCAATGCCTAGAAGAGTTGTTGGAGCTAGAATAGCTTTGTTAGATGCTCCTCTAGAAATTGAGAAACCAGAGATAGATGCAGAGATCAGAATAAGTGATCCTACTTATATGAGAAAGTTCCTTGAGGAGGAAGAAAACATATTATCTAAATATGTAGATAAGATTGCTTCTGTTGGTGCTAATGTTGTTGTTTGTCAGAAAGGTATTGATGATGTTGCTCAGCATTTCTTAGCTAAGAAAGGTATTCTTGCTGTTAGAAGAGTTAAAAGAAGTGATATGGAGAAACTTGAGAGAGCAACAGGAGGAAGAATAGTCACTAGTTTAAGAGATCTTACTGAGAAAGATCTTGGATATGCAGAACTTGTCGAAGAAAGAAAAGTTGGGAATGATAAGATGGTGTTTATAGAAGGNGCTAAGAATCCGAGAGCTGCAACAATACTACTAAGAGGAGCAAATGACATGATATTAGATGAGACTGAAAGAAGCATAAATGATGCTCTTAATGCGATTAGAAACATAATTAGAGAGCCTATGGTTGTTGGGGGAGGCGGAGCTATTGAGATGGCAATAGCTATTAGACTGAGAAAATTTGCCGAGAGTATAGGAGGAAAAGAACAGTTAGCTATACAGGCAGTCGCTGATGCTATTGAAGAGATTCCTTCGATATTAGCTAGTACAGCTGGTATGGATGTTCTTGACACGATATTACAGCTTAGAAAATATCATGCAGAAGGCTATGTAATGGCGGGCGTGGATGTTAACAGTGGTAAAGTAGTTGAAGATGTTTCTAAGTTAAATATAATCGACCCTTCGTTGGTAAAGAAACAGATTATTAAGGGAGCTATAGAAGTTGCTACTACCATACTAAAGATAGATGATATAGTAGGAGCTGCGCCTAAGAAAGAAGAGAAAGAGAAGAAGGGAGAAGAAAAGAAGCCTGAGATGCCTGAGTTAGACTGATTTTAAAATTCGAGATATTAGTAGAGTCTTCATCTCAAAAATTTTTATATTTTTGATAAAATTTTTCTACCTCGGCTAAAGAATTAAGGTTGATTAAAATTGAGTAGGATCTCATACGCTTCTTTGAGAAAAATAACTAGATATGAGTTAGCAAGAATATTAGCGGTGAGAGCACTTCAACTATCTCTTGGAGCACCTCCTCTAATAAATATTGACGAAGTCAAGAAGAAAGATTCTTATCATATAGCATTGGAAGAGGTTAGAAGAAAGATTCTTCCCATAGTTATAAAGAGAAGACTACCTAATGGTGAGGAATACATTTTTTCTCTAAGAGATCTTGATATAGATCTCTCAGGTTTAGATCATGGATAATAATGTTCCTCGTGAACAGGCTACAGAATATATTGTGGAAGAAATATCAAAATTTTTCTTAATAAAAGAAGTCGTCTCTTTATCTAGTGAATATATAAAGATGAAAGTGATACCTCGAGAACTTGGTCTCACAATAGATTATTTAAAATATCTTTACAAAAAATTTATTAACATAAATTATCATATCTTTTTAAAAGAACAAGATCATGAGTTGATCCTAGAGATACATAAGATCAGAAGAGTAGGAGTTTCTAACAAGATTTTTCTTCTTATGCTAATAATAACTTTAGTATCAGTCTATATTACATCTCTCATATGGATCAGTTCATGGATGTATCCTGGGAAAAATAACTTTATGAATATTGAGGTTATATCAAGATCTTTTATCCTGACTATGATGATCTTAGCACCATTAGCGGTCCACGAGTTAGGACATTTTATAGCGTCAAAGAGATTAGGCGTGCCTAGCACGATCCCCATATTTATCCCAGGCGTTCCTGGGATAACTCTGGGCACTTTTGGCGCAGTCATTTTTATGAGAGCTTTACCACCTACATTAGAAGAACTTGCAATAATATCTCTCTCAGGTCCTCTAGCAGGTACTGTAGCATCGATCATAATGATGATGATCGGTTTACCAATGTCAAAAATAGTTTCGCCTGCATCAATATCTACTCAAGAAGTCACTACTTTGAACATAGCTCCTCTCATATTTTTATTAGGTGAGCATATGTTTTTTAAAAATATTGAGGGAGTTATTCTTTTAAGTCCAGAAGCATTTGCAGCTTATTTAATGTTATTAATTCATTTCATGAATCTTCTTCCAGTAGGTCAGCTGGACGGTGGTCAGCTACTTAGAGGAATCTCCTCATCGCGAACTCACTCTGTAATCAGTCTGGGTGTCGTCATAATCACGTTATTATTATCAGTAGTATTTAGACAACAGATACTTCAGATGATAGCTTTATTTGTATTGATCATGTATATATTAACAGGTGGAAGAACTCATTTAGGAGCTAGCTATGACAAGTACAGGAATCCTCTTATAATGAAAATATTATTTCTTATATGGCTTCTTTTACTCATACTCTTAATGCCTATCCCTATATAATAAAAAATTTGAGAGACACGGATCGAGAAAATATATAAGGTTTCATACATAATGAGATAAACGCAGGTGAGTAACGTAAAATGGCCCAGGCAGGAGCTCAAGCAGGGAGCAATACAGTTTTAGTAGGCAAAAAACCAGTTATGAATTATGTACTAGCAGTTTTGACATTGTTGAACCAAGGTTTTGATAAAATAGTTGTTAAAGCAAGAGGTAGAGCGATAACAAAAGCTGTAGATACTATAGAGATATTAAGAAATAGATTCCTTAAAGAAAAGCTTAAGGTAGACTCAATAAAAATTGATAGCGAAGAGATCACAAGACAAGATGGTAGAAAAGCCAGAGTGTCTATAATAGAGATACAAGTATCAAAACTAGAGTAAACCAGATAGCTAAAAAATAAAAATCTTTATTTAACCTTATTTTTAATTCTTTCTATGAATATTATTTATCTATCTTATTGACTTTTACAAGAATCAAATCACAAGTTTTTCTTATATTTTCTATCTCAAAATTTCTAAATGAATCTATTTATTATTTTCAATACATAGATTATATCTCTTGATAAGCTCATGTAATGTTCTTTGGGGTACCACA
>JGI20127J14776_1000332_pt1 | contig 12399 bp, 12 predicted proteins | sample JossMetagenome_2_FD_14776 | JGI IMG/M metagenome (IMG submission 14776)
TAGAGAGGTTTTAGCGTGTTCAGGAATCCTTCGAGAAAATTATTGCTTGCAAGCCCGACGACAAGATATAGTTTGCTCAAACCCTCAAGTGGAAAAATTTTAAGGACAAAGGGTGGAGGCTCGGCCGGGACTTTCTCTGTGAAAACACCTATTACTTTTAAGCCTATCTTGTGGAAACTTATACTCCACCTGAGCCTCCACTTGGCAGTGTCTCCATAGAGGAGTTTCTTCACTTTATCTCTTCTTATACCAGTCAAGCGGCTAAGCGACTCCAGGCTTCTTGCGAATCGGAAGGCTGTAAACAGTTCAACTGTGGCTTCGTCAACCAATCTATGCACCCATGGAGCGCAGTGCCTCCTCGATACCGCTCCGAATAAAAGATACAGCGAGTACAGCTAGAAATAGTGAGAAGATTCTCGAGACCACTAGCACAGTGTTCTTTCCAGCTTTCCCAAGTAGTATACTACTATTCGCAAGTATTATGTAGCCGGCAATGGTGTTGAGTAGGATGCTTAAAAGTGTAGGAACTAGTCCAAAGGTATTATTCAGGTACATGACCATGTAGATGCTACCGGGTCCAGCGAGTAGGGGTGTAGCCATGGGGACAATAGCCAGGTCCTCGCTTCTCAAGCATTTCTGCCTCTATCTTTCCAAAAATGCCCTCGATCCCTATAATGAATAGTATGATTCCTCCAGCAATCTTGAAATCCGCTACAGATACATTGTAATAGGCAAAAAACGGATAGCCAAAAAATGTGAAAAACACAAGTAAAGCAGACGCCACGAGAACGGACTTTAAGAAGACCTTATTGCGTTCAGAAGCTTTCATCCCGGAGGTCAACGAGTAAAATATTGGAATGTTTCCAATAGAGTCAAGAACAATAAAAAGCATAATGAATGCATCCCAGACATCTTTTAAGGCTAAAACCATAGGTAATCAATGACTGCGAACTTTAAAAATCTTTAGAGACCCATGTCTCTAGACGCTGTCTATTCCAAGCTTCTTTGAGACCTCAGCCAAGCTGAAAGACTCCTGGGATCTTACCCAGGCCTCCTCCACGTAGAACTTCAGAGCCAGCCTCAATGCGTCCCGGTCAACTTCTATAACTTCTTCTTCTGATCTAAAGAAGTTGACCAGGCTAAGGGCAGATGCTAGCTGTAGAGCTCTGCGCTCAAGCCTCATGGAGAAAGGAAGGACTTGGACTTCTCCAAGCTGTTCAAATATGGCTTCGCGTGCCCGCTCTAGCTGGTCTAGCTCCCTTTCTGTCAGGAGAACCTTTTTCTTCCCTAGTCCCCCGCGAGTTTTGATCCCCGTAGAGACGGCGTAAACCAGCGTCACGTGGTCCCGTATAAATGGTGCAACCTCCGCCATTTTTCTAGCAGAAATCCCAAGCATGAGCCTCCTCTGGCTCTCGGCAAGCTCGCGGTACTTGTCCTTTGTAAGCCTGTGTAAACGGCAAAGCATCCTGTCCTCTATCGCGTTGAAGTTAGGATCATTGACAGTTACCTCGTAGCCACGTTCATAGACACGTGTATTATAGTTCACGCTAAAAAACGAGCTAAACCTGTATGGACCAACCCGGTAAGTCTTTGTCTCATACACAATGGTTCCCCCTTCCATCGCGAGTTTCAGCGGCTCCACCATACCCCTATACTTGAACCAGTCATTAAACTCCGTGATGATGAAGTTGAAGCGTCTCCCCTCATAAGCCTCACCAATAGAGATAAACATAGAAGGAGTCATACCGCCGCAGTACCGATTTATCCCGGGGATGCCGTGCGGCGGGACGCCCAGCTTATCGTTGCCCAGAATAAAGTCCTTCGTGGCAAATGTCTTGCCAGTCCCAGGCTCCCCGAAAAGAGCCAAATTGAAGCCAGTAGTCAGAGCCCTGTGACCCTCCTTTGTTACAACTTCTACGTCTGCGAGAGAGTACTGCTGGGTCAAGGTTAAGAGCTCGTCAAAGAATACCACAGGTCCAAATAAATCTACCAAGTAGTTTCTCAGAGAAGAGACAGAAAACTTCTCAGCAAAATCAAGCACAGCGTCAAGCCTCTCGGAAAACATCTTTTCTATATAGGCTCTAAGCTCCTCCTCCATCCTCAAGACCATGAGGAATTCCTCCTCAGCCTGCTTAGTGCTAAACCTCCTCAGCCCCGCAGACTCATAGCTCGAGAGAACGCTCTGAACAATAGGCCTTATCTCTTCAGGCATTTTCCAGAGCTTTTCTCCGTCCTCCTCAGTTTCCCAGACAAGTCTCCACTTATCCCTTAGCTCAGCCAAAAGGTGGGTAGGGTATATCTTTTCGTTAGAAAGCTCTGATGCACGCGCCGAGATATAGCTAAAGGAAGCCTCCCCAGCCTCAACAAGGCTCTTCAAGACAGCGTACGCCTTAAATCCATGAACCCTTATCGCCTCCTTAACGGCCTCTTCCACACTACTACTGGAATCTTTCAGTAAAAGCTCTCCTCCTTCAACGGTATAGTACCTCCCACGGAAATCATAGAGGGACCTGTAAGGAGAATAAGAAAAAAGCTTCTTCAAGTCTTCGTCAGAAATGACCCGAGCCAGCTCCTCGATTGTTTTCGGTTGCTCGAAAACGCTTAGTCCAAGTGTCTCCTTTAAAACCTTGACCTTAAAGGGATTCGGCGGAGGACCCTCCAGCTGGGGCAAAAACCTCTTTAGCAGGATAACTCTCTCTGAGATTTTGTCTCCATTGATACCTCCCGCGTTCGCCATTCCTGGACTCAAAGATAAACAATCGTAAAACTACTATTTTTTCTTTGCGTAGAACAATGTTTTGTCTGGCATTTACCCAAAAACTTTATTTCGCTGGGCTAATAATATTACTCTAGAAGAATGGTAAATAGACTCTCTAGAGGGAAAATCCTGGCTGTCATGTTTTGCCTATCTTTGATTGTCTTGTCCCTGATTTTCCTTCACTATATCTCTCCCTCGCGAGAAGCAGTACAGAGTCCTGAATCAACAAACACGGTAACAAGCCCAAGCAAAGTGGGAAACACAGATGATGCCGACAAGTATATTTCTCTACTCGAGATGACACTAAATGAGTGTAGAATAGACTTCCAGAAAAGGCTCCCCGAACTATCTGTTATTCTCGAGTATAGATTCGCTATCGAGATAATAGTAGAGTCTCCATTTGGAGATGTTCGGGTCCCAGCCAATAGCTCAAAGTTGCTTGTACATGTAGAAAAAACAAATGCGTCCACTTTTCTCGTTGAGTTTACGCTGAAATTTGAAAAAGCAGTGTTACTGGAAAACCACTCTATGGTTCTTCTTCCGCAAAGCATATCCACACGTAAAGCAGTCCTACAATATGTTCCAGGAAAAGGCTACTATCTTCCAAATGGAAAATATCTAGGCAACTTCTTTCCAATGTTTGAGGTGAAAAATCTCCAAGCAAGCTTTATATATGCTAAAAAAGGCGAGTGGCCCACACTGGACAACGATTTAAAGACGCTACGTCTTGAAAAAGTCGATACCGTCATCGCCGACCTCAAAAACAAGATCATTGTAAGCCGGCTTGGAAACACTTCCACTATATTGTCGCCAGCAAACGATACGCTTGGATCCAGAATAGTGGCTTACTTAGAAAATATAAGCAAAACATCTCTGCCAGTTAGAAGGCTTACATCATGTCCATCAATCTACGCTGTAGAGCACTATCACTCAAGCGAGGCGCCAGTCATGCTCTTAACAATAAATTTGCCAACAGGGATACCAACATTCCTCTATAGTACCGGGTGTCCCAGAATTATTCCCTCTACTAAAGTCACGTGGAACAACCAGGAACAAGACTACTACCTTCATAGCCCACTTGCTTGCCTCCTCGGCATACGTTCATCGGACTTTGCAGTTGAGCTGGAAAATATTTGTCCATGAGACATGAGGCAAGTTAAGTTTACACCTATTATTTTTACTTTGCCTATAATACGTGATAGCTAAGGAAAATCTAAAAACTTTAGTGAGACACGGAGGATGATTATGATAGAAGAATGATAAATTACCCGTGCGATGCACACTTGAGTCCCTTCTGTTGCGAAAATTGTATAGAACGACCAGATACAAGACTTAGACCTACATCATCAGCTATTGTGTCTCTTAAGTATACACTCTCTCTACTACACTATTAAGCTGGAAAATCTGACTCATAACTAGAGGAAGAAGAGTTTTACGGAAAGCTGAACTTTGTCATTGAAGAGGAAATTATGGAAACAGATTGTTATAATGTCAAAGAAAGATTATTACCTTTTAAAATGTCTTTTAGAACTAATTATAATGTTTTTTTATCTTTGACAAGAAAATAAATTTAAATATTTTTAGAAATTTTTATTTTGTATGATAATAAGATTTGCAACTTGTGCTCAACCAGCTCCTGAAACTGGGAGAAAGGTGGCAATAGTTGGTTCAGGACCGGCTGGTATAGCTGCGGCTTCCCAGCTTCGATGCCTGGGACACAAAGTAAGCGTTTTTGACAGGTTGCCTGAACCCGGTGGAATGCTTCTATTTGCTATCCCAGAGTTCAGGATACCTAAAGCAAACGTTAGGGAGAGTATAAAGGCTGTCGCCCAAATGGGTGTTGACTTCTACAATGAAACAGAGGCTGGCAGAAACCTCAAAATAAATGAGCTTCTCGAAGACTATCACGCTGTCCTGATAAGTACAGGTACATGGAAGGGCAAAAAACTAAATGTTCCAGGTGAAGATAAAGGGAACGTCTACAACGCTTTGGACTGGATCTTTCACTTCATGTCCTACAAGCTAGGTTACGTAAAGACGGAGCCCCCAGAGCTTAGGGGAAGGGTAGGCGTAGTAGGTGCCGGCCTCACGGCTATAGACGTAGCCGAACTAGCGGTACATGAATATGGCGCAATACCCGTCCTCATCTATAGGAGACCCATGAGTGTTGCGCCGGCAAAGCACATGTTAAAGCATCTAGAAGAACTAGGAGTAGGGTTCTTAGAAAACGTAGTTCCCGTAGAGGTTCTCGGCGGAAATAAAATTGAATCTCTGCGACTAGTCAGGGTCAAACCCACGACGAGCAGAACTGCCAAGACAGAAATTATTCCCGGCTCGGAATTCGAAATCGAGCTTGACTCTCTCGTTGTCGCCGTGGGTTTGGACCCAACGCCTCCTCCAGGCCTCAGGGAAATGGGCGCAGAAGTCAATCCGAATGGCTCAATAAAGATAGATGAAAACTACATGACAACGGTTACGGGTCTTTTTGCAGCTGGAGACGTTGCACACGGGCCCTCTAATATCGGTCTAGCAATGCGTAGCGGAAGACTGGCGGCACAAAAAATCTCGGAGTGGCTTGGCAAGAACAAGTAACTTTTCCTATAGTATTTTCTTTTCTATCCGAATTCTGAATAAAGATTTAATTATGCTTGCTTTCCGTGTCGAGATGAGTGCTTAATGTCCGTCGACGACTTGGCCTCATTAACAATGGAAAGCGCATTCAAGCTATTTACAGGACAGTTTCTGGGAACCCTTATAGCTGGCATAGGCTCAATAATTCTAACGCGGCTCTTGGGACCTGAGGCTTATGGAAAATATGCGCTAAGCACAGTTGTTCCAAGCCTTTTGCTTGTCTTTGCAGGTCTAGGCATAGACTCCGGGCTTACGAGATACACGGCAATAAACACGAGTTGCAGGCTTAGAGGCTACATGAAGGCGGGACTATTTTTCAAGATTCTTACAGCGCTTCCCTTAACAGTTTTCTCGTTTCTCTCAGCCGAACTGTTGACACAGCTTATCCTGGGGAGAAGCGACATTGCCCCCCTTGTAAAAGTAACCTCATTCATTATTTTGTTCTCATCGGTTCTTTCCTCACTTACGGCCATTTTTGTTGGCATAGGAATGTCTGGTAGAGCAAGCCTGCTCAACATAGTTTTCCAGGCGTCTAGATCAATATTGAGCCCGTTACTAGTCGTCTTGGGGCTAGGGGTTCTCGGCGCTGTAGCGGGATACGTTTCAGGCTACATTTTTGCTTCTCTCATTGGTCTTTTAATACTTTTATCTTTAGCAAGAAGGTATAGCACAGATTGTTCCGAAGACGAAAGAATTGCACCATATCTGCGGGAGCTCCTCGTATTCAGCGTCCCTATTTTCACTAGTACCCTTGTATCGACCCTCCTCTCAACCTATCAAAGCGCGTTGCTGTCTAGGTATGCATCCTACCTAGATATTGGAAACTTCCAAGCGGCAAGCAACCTTGCATCTCTACTTACACTCGTTACATTGCCCATATCTACTTCTCTCTTTCCTGCCTTCTCAAAGTTCAGGGATCCCCGAGAAGCATCAAACGCTGTAGATGTAGCAGTAACAATGACGGCACTCCTCCTCACGCCAGTGACGCTATTTACAGTAGTGGAAGCCAGAGACATAGTAAGGATATTCTACGGCGCTAGCTACATGGCGAGCTCAGAGTATCTCTCAATGTATATTCTCATCTATCTATACTCCTTGATAGGCTCCATTGTATGGGGTAGCTTCTTCCAGGGAATCGGAAAGCCAAAAGTCGTCTTTATGTCTACATTGGTATATTCGGCCATCTATGTGCCTTTAGCCTTTTTCCTGGCGTCAACCCAAAGCATAAAAGGCGTCATAATCGCGGTACTGCTAGCCTCCCTTTCCTCTAACGCCATGCTTCTTTGGGAAAGCAGAAAAGTTGGCGTCAAAATCGATTTTTCAAAGAAAGGCAAGATTCTTCTTTCAGCTCTTATTCCAATACCAATAATTATGTGCATAAATTTACCTCCCATGCATGCACTTGTCAGGGTTACCTTGCTTGGAGCCATCTATCTCTCACTATACGTTCTACTCTCATCACTACTCGGCGCAGTAACCCATAGGGAAATTGAGCTCGTAAGATCTACATTGAGGATACCGCAATTTTTGAGAAGGATAATAGAGCTTTTCCTGGATATCTTAGAAAGAATAATTGTCGCAAAAGAAAGCTTACGTGGGAATTTTTTCCTCCGGTGGGGGAGCCCAGCTACGAGTTAACGCTGCAAGCCTTTTCATTATCTTCACGTCGCCCTTGACTCGAGACATAAGCTCGCTGAGGATAGACAATAGCTCATCGTACTGCTTCCTGTCTATTGGGAAGGGGACGCCATCCTTGCCGCCGACAGCATATGCAAACTTGAATGGATCTACAGGTGGATGAGTCACGGGGTCCCTCCAAGACGGTTGCACTTCATATACTAGCTCAGCTACAAGAGCTAGTCCACGCATAGTTGCTGGTCCAACGTTTTTTAACAAGAGGAGGTCAGAGAAGCTATCGATGTTCACCTCTTTTACCTGAAGCCATACATCTTTGTTTATAAACGGCTTGCCAAGTCTCCGGAATTTCTCCCGAAGTTCTCTTACCTTGTGTGGGTCATAAGGAACATAGCTCGTCAATGGTACATAGCCCTCGAGGAGCCTGTTTGCCTCCGCGAAAAGCGTTGGCAACTTTTCCGGCTCATCTTTGATAAGTTCCACTGACAGCTTTCTAAACTCTTGAGAGTCGTCGGCTACAGTGTTGAGGGCAAAAGGCTCTCTCCTACCCTGGATCCCGCTGTGAGGATTCCGGGTAAAATCTGAGACCTTTGTTGATAGCCAGTGGTACCTTCTGGCCATCTTGTCGATAGTATTCATCCCCTGCTGAACTACTGCCCAGTTTCCCTCTTCATCTACAAAAAACACGTGGTGGTAAAGCTGGTAGCCAGACTGCAGCGCCGTGTTATCTATCTTTGCCACGAGACGCGAAGTCTTAACAAGGCTAGAGGCGTCGAGGCCAAACTCTTCCGAGACTTTTCTAATCTCGTCTGGGGCTTCCCGGCTGTGGACACCTTTTCCGCCACAGGCCCTTACGCCTAGCTCTTCTTTAGACAAAACACGTTTAATTATAGCCGTGGTAACAGTGGTAGAGCCAGAGCTGTCCCAGTCCATCCCGATAATGTTGTTTATGGCCTGGAAATACACTGGGTCAGAAATCCTCTCGAGGAAGCCAAGCGTCCCGTATTCCTCAACTATCAAAGTGACTAAGATCTTTGAAAGCTTCTCCATTCTAGACAATAGCCACGCTGGAACTTTTCCCCCATGTAGTGGTAGCTCTGCAATACCTGTCCTCATTTATCCTACATTTTGTTCGGCGAGAAGAAAAATAAAGCTTTTCCAAAGAAGAGTGAAAGTTTAGATGGCGAGAATATAGATAGCCGCTAAGACAAGCCCAACAGCAATTATCTTTTTAAGTGTTAATTCTTCGTGGAGAACAAGGACAGATAGGAGGACAACAAAGGCTAGGCTCGACTTGTCTACGAGCGAAACAGGGGTTGTCTCGCCCTTCTGCAGTGCCAAAAAGTAGAGAATCCAGGACGCGCCCCCAGCTATACCGCTAAGGATGATGTAGATTGCTTCTCGAGAAGTAATAGAAGAAATGAAGCCTGTCCCCCTGCAGGCCAGCATCATGCCCACTGCGAAAAACATCATAACTATAGACCTGAGGGCTGTCGCAGTCATTGAGTCAACATTTTGTAGACCAATCTTGGCGAATATTGTTGCTAGCGCGGCGAAAAACGCGTCTAGAATTGCTAGAATCAGCCATTCATTCATCTTCATCATTGAATTCCTTGAAATTACAAAGATAAAGTGGTAGCGTTTAGAATAGCAGGCTAATACACGGAATATTTGACCTTTACACCCTCAATTTCATTCGTGATGCCTAGAATCTTTATGTGGCCAATTTCTCTCGTGTTTTTCACATGTGTCCCTGAACAGGGCATAGAGTTTATGCCCTCTATCTCTACTATCCTGTATTCCCCGAGCAACGGAAGCCTAGAAAGATTCGGAGCATTATATGTCACCTTCTCAAGCATGTCCCTAGGAACAAACTTTACTACGACATTTATGCCTGCATCGACAACCTCGTTTGCTATACTTTCAAGCTGTGAGGCCTCTGGGGGCTGACTAACCTTGTAGACCAGGTATGCTTCAGGCGGGCCATGATATGCGTCCACGGTCTCTACAAGTTTTCCGTAGATCTTCATCATTGCATAGTCCAGGATATGTCCAGCCGTGTGAAGCTTCATGACTAGGTATCTCTTTTCCCAGTCGATCACACATTTAACGGTGTCGCCTACCTGGGGCTCTCCAGCTTCGATCTTGCCCCAATGCCTTATCTGCTTGTTTTGCCTTATAGCCTTTTTTACCCTAAATGTCATGCTCCCTGAAGAAATTGTACCCTCGTCTGACGGCTGTCCACCACTGAGGGGGTGAAAAATTGTCCTGTCAAGCTCTATGTACGCCTTGGAGCCCTTGAGAAGCTCAACTCCAGTTATTCTGGCTTCGCATTCTTTGAGATAGGCATCCTTGAGGAAAAGTTCCTCAGTCACTTTTTCACCTTGGCTATATGGCCCTTGCAACAACAACTATCTCGCTACTATTCTCGGTGAATGGTCGCCCAGCATAGTCTTCATACGTCTTGCATAGCTCGAACCCGGACTCGTAGAGGAAGTGTGTAAGCTCTCTCAGCGTGAAGAGTCTAAGCGTCAAGTCGTGTTTAAACACGTTGATCTCGTTCCTAGGCAGGTCTATCACAGACCACTGTATCTCTGCATATGCGACTTCCTCTAAAAAATCGATTCTCCAGTTCTCCTCCTTGATTGCAAGCATCGAGCCTGCTTTCCTGAAGCTAGAAAAGGGCGTCTCATAGTATACCCTTTTTGCTTGAACCCCTACAAGGCTCCAAGTGTCAAATATGAAGACAGCCCCCCTCTTCAAAGCCCTGCGGACAGAGTTGAAGAACTTTAATAGCGAGTCATCGTCCCTAAAATAGCTTACAACACCATAAAAGGCTATAGCCGCGTCGAACTCTCTGTCAAATTTAAGATTGATTGCGTCAGCCAAGACGAATTCAACGTTTGGCAAGCCAACAGCCTTCCTACGTGCAGCCTCAATCATTGCCGGCGAAACATCGACACCTACCGCTGTGTAGCCCCTCTTGGCAAGCTCAAGTGTATGGATACCTGTGCCACAGCCAACGTCTAATACCTTTTTCACCGGTACTAGTGAGCACTCTCTGAGGACTTTCTCAATGAAGTCTACTTCTGCTGGAATATTTCTGTGAGAGTACAGTAAATCGTAATAAGTAGCATAGCTTTCGTCCTTCAACACGATGCTTAATTATTTTGTCTCAAATATATACTTGCTGTAAGAATCCAAAAACGAAAAAGATGTAAAAGGATTTATCTTCTTTAACAAAGATATGAAAGATGTATATATGTTTTAAAGCAAAGATAAACGATGGTAGTAGCAATGAGCCTAGAAGAAGAGGTAAGGCTTCTTGCCCAGAGAGAAGGGCCAGAAAACGCGCTCAGGAAATTAGCACTCGAGATTTTCCCAGAAATAAGCTCCCCCTTCGAGGAAACCAGTAATGTACTATGCATACAGCCCCATCCAGACGACTGTGAATACGGATGCGGAGCGACACTAGCCTATCTAGCAGACAAAGGGATAAAAGTCACATATCTAACACTTACAGACGGCTCCAAGGGAACAACCAATCCATCAATCACTCCAGGAGAGCTTGCGCTAACAAGGAAGAAAGAACAAGAAGAAGCAGGCCAGGTTATCGGCGTATCTAAGATATATTGGCTCGATTACCCAGACGGAGAGCTACCATACACCAGAGATGCGATGTGCCGCGTCATGGAGGTTATACGGCGAGAAAAGCCTGACATAGTATTTGCCCCAGACCCATGGCTACTCTACGAGCCACACCCCGACCACAGAATAGGAGGACTACTCGCCTCAGAAGCCTCTCTGTTTTCTTCTCTACCACACTTCTGCAGGGGAACTCCTCCACACGCAGTCAAAAGAATGATCTTCTACTACACGTCCAAGCCAAACTACTTCCAGCCGGCTGACGTCCTCATTGAGAAGAAGCTCCAGGCCCTTAGAAAACACAGAAGCCAGTTCGAGGAAAGCTGGCAACTCTTGGAGCTCAGCATAAGGCTAATCATGGCGGCCTATGGCACGAAAATAAACGCTAAATATGCGGAGCCCCTCAGAGTAATCCCACTCACAATAATGCATGCAACACTGTTAAGCGAGCTAATTTAAAACCACAAACGACTTTCTTTCGAAAGGAAAAGTACACGGCACATGTCCCATGTATTAGAGACAGCAAAGTTTGTTTAAAGAATGAAAGAAGCCTAACTTCTTCCTCTATATAAATAGCACAAAAAACAAGTAGGCAAAAAATTACCACCACACTACCATTAAACATATTCGAAGACTATTATTCACGTGAGTGCTAGAAGCATAGGGAGAGGCAGGTGTCCAAAATGCGGAAGAGAGGGATCTGTGGTTATTAAAATGGTTGGAGGCAAAGAATACGTCTATGTCAAACATGGTAGAACTTGGCACTACATAGGCCCCCTCGAAAAAATTGACGTAAACGAGATCCTGCGAGAGCCTACCACTACACTACCACTAAAAGAAACTGAAACACTTAACATACATGGTGAAAAAATGAACGAGGAGACAAAATCACTAAACAAAACTGTGGTAGAGGTGATAGCCCTCATTCTAGTAGCTGTAGGCACGGGAATCCTTCTCTTAACTATTTTCGCGTCAATAATACTCCCATATCTTGTAGCCTTCTGGTCAGTAAGCTCGGTAAACATTGCGACTGGCTTTTCAACAATGATAGAGGACACGACAAAAGCATATTTGATTTATAGTCCAATAAGGTCAGCCTCGATAAGCATCCAGTCAGACAATGCCTATTTCAAGATTCTCGCAGTTCCCCTCTACACCGCAATGAGCATTCTAAATGCTACACAGTCCCAGGAGCTAGAAACACATATCTCACCCTCAGACCTACGGGTGAAACCAATAAAAACTAGCGATATACAAGGCCTCATGCAAAGCTTCTTTGGAAACTATACAAGCTACGATATACAACTAGATACTAATCAAGCACTCCTCGTGTGGCCCTACAAACTTCAAACAAAACCAACATCACTGAGTTTCTATACGTCACGATCCTTAACTGGAAGCGAGCAACCCCAGCCGAACAGTTTCCAGCCTTTATCGATGAGCATCATACTTATATCTCTAGCTCCGCGGCTTATACTCGCAGTTTCACTAATTATTGGCGGATATTTACTCTACAGATGGTCAAAAAAATAAGTAACCTAAAATCATTATATCTAGCTACGCTACCTGTTTACGGGGCCATAGAACTCTCTTTTTAAAAATTTTTATAGTCTGAAAACCAAAAAAGTGAGAGTTATGGAGGAGTCCCAGAAGAGACTACGTAGAAGAATAGGCCTGCTCGGCGTCTTCAGCTTTGGCTATGCAGACGTGGGCGCAGGCATCTACATGAC
>JGI20127J14776_1000337_pt1 | contig 12304 bp, 12 predicted proteins | sample JossMetagenome_2_FD_14776 | JGI IMG/M metagenome (IMG submission 14776)
GTATCCATAATAATAAAGCTTTTCTTTTTTTGTCGATTTTATTTGGAAAAATATGCATTTTCCTTCCTTTATACAAACCAAATCTACTTCACCAAAACTTCCTCCAGATCTTATAACAATCCAGCCTTCTTTTTCCAAAATTAGTCTTATTTTTCTTTCAACTCTATATCCTTTTGATTTAGCCTTCATAATTTGAGTTAAATTTCATTTTATAACCATTTGGCAAGTTGTCTAACAAGAACTTTCCTTTTCTTGTTATAACATAAATTCTCCCTTTTTTTCTCTCAGGGTTAATACAATGAACTAATCCTCTTCTTTTCAATTCACTTAACTTTGTTGAAATGTTTGAGAGAGAAACCTTTAAAATTTTTGATAGACTCGTTGGTGTTTCATGCCCCATTTGCAAAGCTTGTAAAACCTTTCTTGAGATAGAAGAGGAAATCAAATATCCCAAATCTTCAGCATATCTGGCTATCTCTTCCGAAACAGCCATTTATTTAATATTGTAACAAGTTATATTTTAGCGTTGCTATAAGATAATTATAACTTACTTATAACCAAGAAATTATAACCAAGAAACTGAAAATAAAACATTTCATCTAAAACTAAATTTTGAGCCTTAAGCAACTCTAAGAGTCTCTAATAATCTTGGAGCATAGGCCTCTATTTTGAATATTCTTTCTATTGCATTGGCAAGTGCTATTGTCTTTTCTTCTTCACCATGTACAGTAAAAACTCTTTTTGGTTTTGCAGTTAAATTGCCAATGTAAGCTAATAACTGTTTTCTGTCAGAATGAGCACTTAAACCATCCGCAGTATAAACTTCCATGTTTATTTTTAACGGAACTATTTTTCCATTATCCTCTATCGGAACTTCTCTCCATCCTTTTTGTATTTTTCTTCCAAGAGTTCCTTCTGCCTGATATCCTACAAATATCAAAGTGTTTTTAGGATCTTCTGCCAAATGTTTCAAATGTTCTAATACAGGACCTCCATTCAACATTCCGCTTGTTGAGATAATAACACAAGGTCTATCATTCCAAGCTTTTTCTCTTTCTGAAGGTGAAGATATTCTCTTAAATATAGGTGATAAGAATGGGTCATTTCCACTTATTGCCTCTTTCATCATTCTCTTTCCATAATATTCTGGATATGCAGTAAAAATACCATTTGCATCCCAAATCATTCCATCTAGATAAATTGGATATAGGAAATTGTGCTTCACTAAAACTGTCATAACTTCTTGGGCTCTTTCTACAGAAAAGCTTGGTATTAAAACTATTCCTCCTCTTTCCATAGTTCTATTAACAACTTGCATAAATTGTTCTTCTACTTCTTTTCTAGATGGCATTACATCTGTTTTTGACCCATAAGTAGATTCTATTATAAGCGTTTCCACTCTTTGGAAATTTGTATATGCAGGATCTAATAAATTTGTCTTTCCAAACTTTTGATCTAAAGCATAAACGATGTTGTGCCATCCATCACCAATATGCAAATGAACTAAGGCTGAACCAAGAATGTGTCCGGCATTATAGAAAGTTAACCTGACATCTGGAGATATGTCAGTAACTTCTCCATAATCTAGTGTTATAGCTCTCTTGACAGCTTCTTTTACTCCTTTTATAGTAAATAGGGTTTAGATGAACTTCTTTGCATCACATCAATAAAATCTAACCAAAGTAATGTCGCTAAATCCAAAGTTGGTTGTGTCATGTAAAGTGGACCATCATAACCCATTTCATANATTACTGGAACAAAACCAACATGATCTAAGTGAGCATGAGAAATAACAATTGCATCTATTTCGTTTATGTTAAATTCTGGTATGTTCAATATAGGATAACCATTTGAGCCGCCAGCAACAATCCCAGCATCCACCAAAATCTTTGATTTTGGAGTCTCCACGAGTAAGCAAGACCTACCAACTTCTCTTGCTCCTCCCAAAAATGTTAACCTTATTCTCTTTCTATCTATATCTCTTGATTCAAAAATCTTCTTTCCAATTTTGTTTAAAAAATCTTTTCTAAAATCTACTTCCTCATGCATCATCTTTCTTATTCCATCAACAACCTTTGATTCGATTAATGGAGCTCTCTCAATTTTAGGTTGCCAAAGAGTTTCTTCTTTAATTTTCTTAACAATCTCTCCACCCTTACCAATAACATAGCCTATTTTCTTTGCATAGATGTTCACTATACTTCTTTCTTTTTCAAAAACAATGTCCTTTATTTCAGCGTCTTGAGGAGCTAACTCATAAATCTTTTTCTTTGCATCTTCCTCTTTCATCAACAAATCTTTTTCAACCCTAATCTCAACTCTTTTCTTTAGGGTTGATACTAAATTTTTTACAGTTTCTTCACTAGATCTGAAAAATTCTAAGTCTCTAGTATAAACAATAATCTTTGCTCCTTCGAACTCTATTCTACTTATTTTTTCCTTGGGTAATAACTCTTTCAATTTTTCTACAATTTCCATGACCAACAACCAAAATTTATCAGAGTGGTAAAGTTTCTATCTTAATTCCATCTTTTGTTATTATTGCAACATCAATAGCTCTTCCACCAGATCCTATATCTCTTTCAATTGCAGCCTTAATAGCTCTTTTAGCAAGTTCTTTAGCCTCATCAATTGACATATTTTCTTTATATTGATCTTCTAAAACACCAAGCGCGATTGGCGAACCAGAACCAGTAGAAGTAAATTTCTTAGCCTCCTCCATTCCACCAATAGCATCCAAATCAAAAATTTGTGGACCAGAGTCATCTACTCCTCCAATAATTAGTTGGACATAATAGGGAAAATATTTTGAGCTCTGTAATATGTTTGACAACAATACCGCTGCCCCTTTAACTGTAATTTTTCTTCTATGTTCTATCTCAAAGAGCTTAAATTCAGCCCTTAGATACCTTGCTAGTACCTGAGCATCACCACTTGCTCCAGCTATTGTCATTGCTATATGGGTATCTAATGGTAATATCTTCTCGCTTTCCTTACTAGCTACAAGATAACCTAAAGTAGACTTTTTCTCAGCCGCCAAAACGACAGCGTCTTTACAGACTATTCCAACTGTTGTTGTTCCTGTTTTTTTAACTTTCATACTTTTTTCTTCCAGATAAACCACCAGAGAACTATGATTAGTTATTTAGTCTTTAATATTTAAATACTTTTCCTTATCACCTGCGACAATACACCATTCAAATTAAATAAAACTTCCTCACCACAATCATAACATTTTCCAGAAAATGGTAAGGAAAGGTATATTCTACCACATTTCTTACAAACAAAGTTTTCAAAATCTGTAATTTTTGTTTGCTTCTTTGAATCTTCTACTTTTACCTCAATTTTTGTTTCTGTTGTTAATATCTCAGTTGTTTCTTTTACAGTAGCCGTTCTTTTGTATGGATATTGATGTTAAGCTCATTTGCTTTCCGCTCGAGAACAATACATTCCTCTTAATACCTACGGCTTCAAAAATTCTTTCTATTGGTGGTAAAACTTGATTCTCAATATAGTATTTTGTGTCTATCTTCAATCCTTTCTCTAAAACATATTCAGGATCTTCTGCTCTTTTAGAAACGAGCTCTGGCCCAGCAACTATAACAAAATTTACCCTATCACCGATCATTGGAACCTTTTCTGGAGACCTTTTCATCATTCTTTTTACTAATTCTACATGAGGTTGTGTTCCTTTATACTCATGTAAATTTCTAGACAAACTCTTAGTTATTATCAAGTCTTCTATGTTAACTTTTCCCTCTTCCAAATCCTTAATAACTGTTTTTACATAATTAACTGCTCCTTCTATACTTTTTTCCTTCAACAAAAATTCCAATACTTTCGATAAAACTTTTTCTGTCAATCCACACCAATCTTTTCTAACAGTTTCTATTCCTTTCATTACTACTTTCTTTTAACTTTACCATCTTCAATCTCAACAGAAATTCCTGCATATCTCTTCTTTGCAATTATTAAAAACGATTTGAATACGCTTTCTATTTTAACTGTCATTTTTCCTTGATAATAATCGTTTATTGTCTTTTCTATCTCTTTCCCAACATTAAAAGCTTCCTCAATACTATTTGCCTTCACTTTAACCATAATTGAATCGGTATCACCATAAATCACTTCCCAATCTTTATTAGTTTTCTCAACTAGCTTTTTGGTTGTGTCAATAAAATACCTACCAAAGCTTGTAATAGAATTGGCTATATCCAAAACGTAGACTCTTCCTCTTATATAGCCAGTATATCCATAAAAAGCGTTTGCCATTCTTTTTAATGCTTCCTGCTTAGCGTCTAGGAGGAACTTCTTTTCTTCATCTTTTTCTTTCTTCATCTCTTTCTTTACTCTATCTCTTTCATTTACCAAAAACTCAACTATTTGTGGTATAACCCCTCTCCTAATTTCTGGTTTAACAAACTTTGCACCATAAGGAGAAACTATAACATCTTTGTACTTATCGTCTGTAACCCAAGTTGTTGGGCAAATATTGAAATTCATATAAATTGTTGGATACATTGATTTGAAATCTAGGTAAACTATTGGGGTAGTATATAAACCAACTTTTGGTTCTAAAACTGTTGCTCCCTTAAATCCTCTCAATTCTCTCTCTTCCTTCCTTCTCAACATTTCTTTGTTATCTGGCTTGTTTGGTAAAACAAATTCTCTTTTATTAAACTCTCTTAAGAGCAAGTTTTCTATTCTTGCTGCTTCTCCTTCGTCTAAAACATCCTGAAGCAATAATCCACAAACTTTAGATAATTCTATATACTTCTCCACCAATCTTTTCTCCAAAAATATTCTTAAAGTTAGAGTTGCGTCTCTTCTTGAATATTCTATTAGCTTTAGCATTTCATCTTGGTTGTTTTTCTCCCAAATCTTTCCTATCTCACTATGTTTTACATCTACTTTTCCTTCTCCCACCAAAGCTTTTCCAACTTCATCTAGAGAATATCTCTTCAACCTTAGAAAACCTTTCTCAGCTAGCTCTTTAACAATATCATAAACATCAATTATAACTCTTCCAAGTATGTGATTTTTGAATGTGTCTTCTTTCATTCTTTTTGAAAGCATTGGTTTATCTGTTGTTCTCCCTAGAGAAGGAAATATTTTGTTTTTTTCAAATCTTTTTAAAAGAAAAGGAATGTCGAAAGAATTTATGTTGTAACCAACTATAAAATCTGGATCATACTCATCAATTATCTTGATTAACTCCTCTAACATACTTTTCTCATCGATAAAAACCAAAGTATTGCCGTTTGTTTTTACTGGCCTTCCAACAAGTACTAAATTATTTTTGTCTCTATAGGCAGGATTGAAAGCCAAACTTATCATTATTACTCTATCCTTCTCTGGATTTGGTTTTCCCTCTTTTGCTGTTGTTTCTATATCTAGAGATAAAACTTTAAAAGGAGCGTTTAAGTGGTAATCCTCTTCTTCAATTTTTTCTGCCAAAAAAATTCTATCAGTTTTAATTCCATTTGTTTTTATTTCTTTACCTTCTGCAACATACCATCTCATTCCAAAAATGTTGAAATCTGCCATGAACCTGTATTTAAAGAGAATGTCTGCCTCAAAAATTTTCGACGCAAGATTTTTTTCTATTATAAAATCTCTAACTTTCGGAACTTTAGAAGGATCTGAAAGATAAATTCTAATCATTTTCGTTTTATTTTCCCTATAACCAATTGGTTCATATTTTTCTACTTCTTCAACTTTTACAACCAAACCACCAAATTCCTTTTTCAGAGTTTTTTCAATTTCTTCAATCGGTTGAGTTGGTATGAAATAAAAATATGGTAGATAGTTCTCGTAGAGAACGCAAATAGATTGCCCTTCTTTTGTCTTTCCAAACAGCCTTATCATTGGAAATGAGTTTGGTATTACATAATCTGCATCTATTACTTGAAAAGAAATCTTCATGAGTATTATGGCTATAGGTTATTAAAAAGATTTTATATTTTGTAACAAATATTTTCCAAAAATCATTCGATCGATTTTTTCCTTAAATTTAGTTTTTTTTCAACAGGTAATAGAAAAAGATTGATACCTTTGTGCGCTTTGTATATAAATTCATTTGAGTTTAAAACAACAATAGCATCTGGAACTTCATCTAACAAAAACAAATCTTTTTTATAAACTTTCTTAGAGATAAAAAAAGAAGGATTAAGATGTCTTCTTTCTATTAGTGAAACTAGAGTATCAATTGGTTTTTCGTCTTTTTGCCTATATTTTTCGATAACAACATTGTCAATCATGAGCAACTTAAACTCTTCTATGTAGACTTTTACTATTTCTTTTTTCTCTAGTGGAATTGATTTATCACCAATTTTTATTTCTAGGTTGGAAAGTATCACATCCTTATTCAGTTGGCTAGTTTTTCTGAAGAAGGATAAGGAAGGAAAGAAAATTTTATCTCCAACTAGTTTTTCTTCTTCCTTCCTTACCTTCACTCCAATAACATCATCATAGAAAAGCTTCTCAACAACTTTGGCTTCCATTTGAATTGTTTCGTGAGAAGTAAAATCTTCAAGTAAAATTGTGTATGTTGTTTTATCTTTAATCATACCAATAACGGTTGCTTCCTCTCCTTTCTTTAGTTTTTTAATTTTTGACAGAGATGTTAGATTTTGTAACCTATGATTTTCTTGTATTATCCTTGAAAGGATCTCAAATCTTTCTTTCATTACTCTCAAAACATCTTCGGTTGTAAATTCCTCTAATTCTTCTGGATAAACAATTTTTATCTCGAGTTGACCGATTTCTGTTGTTGGAGTTAAAATTTTTTCCAAAACATTTTCATCAACCACAAGAAGATTCTTTTCTTTTGCAAACGAGATAATTTTATCTATAATGTCTTGTTTTTGAAAAATTATCTCTAGAGCATTAGGAGTTAATTGTAATTCATTCTCTAAGAACAATTTCACTATTTCTTGTTTTTCCATAACTATAGAACTTTTTTCCTATACATTAAAATTTTACCTGCTTTAATCTTTTCAATTTTTCCTTCTTCAACTAATTCTTCCAAATATTTCTTAACCGTATTCCAACTAACCTCTTTACCAATTTTTATTGAAACTGCTCTTTTTATTGCTTCTACATTCGAAGGAATGTGTACATCTAAAACGCTTAACAAAATATGCGTAAAAAAATGTCTATAGGGTGTTCTTCCCATATTTTTTATCATGATTTTGAAATTTTTAAGAGTTTTTGAAAATAATTCTGAACATTTAGAAATTTTTATGAACATACAAAAATAAGTGGGAGGATTAAAACTTTTATGAAACATTTTAGAAAAAAATGAAAACCAACAAAAGAAAAAATGAAGAAAAAGAATTAATTCCAACTGACTACAGAGATATAGCTTAGAACCAAATTTTTAGATTAACGAATTCTTTAAACTATTCTAGAACAAACAGATTAAAGATAAACAAAAATTAAGATTTTTAATTGTTTATGAAAGATCATAAAAAATATAACTTAAAGTTCTTAGAAACTGTCTCACTTAAACTATATATAAAAGCTCAGGTGGAAAACTTTTTGTAATGTCATACTTTCTTTAATTTTAATTAAGAAGTCATTCATTCTTGGGTTCAAATATACTTCTTAGCATCATGATCTTCGATTGTATTATTTTTATTTTTTCTAAATCTCTTACAGCAGTGTAGATTCGAGGATAAGTATCAACTTTCTCTAAAAAATTCAATGTGACAAGATTGTCCAGTCTTTTTCTTAGCGTTTCGATGTTTATCTTTAATCCTTCTCTCTTTAAAAACTCATGTAAAGTTTTAACATCATAGGAGTTTATTTCTCCAGAAAAGGGGTCAATAGTTTTACCATAAAATTTTTGGAGTATTTTTACGTTAATTACATCGAATTTTGATAGAATTGTAAGATCGATTTTTTCTTCAGCTTTTATCTCTAAAGAACTGAGCGTAGAATTCTCTTTCATGATTAAAAAGTTTTCATTCAAATATAAATAATTTTCTTTTCTCGAAACTCTATATTAAACTCATAATCTCTGCCTTAATTTCTTTTTCTTTTATTTCAATTAACCCAAAATATCCTTCAGTAAATTTACCAACGTTTAACACTATGGTGTTTTTTATAAAATCTTTTCCAACACTTTCATGAATATGAGCACAAATTGCTACTTGTGGTGAAAACTCTTCTATTATTTTTCTAACAGCAAGTGAGCCAACGTGTTTATTTCCCACTAAATCTAAAGTTGAGTTAAAAGGTGGAGCATGAGTTGCTTGAATCTTTATTTTTTTATCTTTAATTTCGCTAAAAGCTTTTCTCAAACCTTCTTCTATTTCTTTATCAGAAGGTTCATATGGCGTGTTGAAAGGTGTTTGAGCTCCACCAAATCCATAAATACCAACATCTCCTATTGATTCACCTCTTCCATGAATTAAAACGTTTTGTTTTTGGAAGAAAGAAATCAAATCTTTATCCCAAGTTCCAGGGACTATCAAAACTTTTTTGAAATATTCTTTTGCTTCTTCAAGGAAAATTTTTCCAATATCAATTGGTTCAAATCCTTTTGGAAAAGAAGCATCTGCTATATCTCCAACTGAAATTAAAATATCTGGTTCATAAGATGCAACCTTTTCAAATAATATAGGCAATCTTTCTATTTCATTGTGTATACAACCTATAGCTGCTATTTTCATTGGTTTGTTTGTTTTATAAGAATAAGAATTTTTAAATTTTGGAAAAAACTAAAAACTATTGTTTTAATATTTTGATTTTTATAAATGATTTTATAGCCCCCTTCGTCTAGCCCGGTCAAGGATACAGCCCTTTCGATAAGAAAGGTTTGACGAAAGAATGAGAAGAAAGGCTGGGACGCGGGTTCAAATCCCGCAGGGGGCAAATTATATAGCTTCTTCTTTTTTCTTCAAGAATTCTTTTTCTATAAGCTTCATGTAAGCAGGCCTAGTTATAAACAAATCTATTAAAGTACCAACAGTTGTTGTTATTGCAAAACCTTTCAAACTTCCTAGGCCAAGGAAGGCTAGAGGTAGCATACCAAAGACTAACAAAGTAGAAGAATTGTAAACTATTTCCATTCCAGTTTCTACGCTTTCTTCTATTCTTTTCCTTTTCTCGAGAACAAATTGATCAGTTAAAGTTATGAGTTCACCAGAGTTTCCAATTATTGATACTAAACCAGCTATTGTTGGTATGTCTATGGTCCATTTTCCGACAACAACAAATCCAGAAATTAGAACGGCAACAAAAATTGTTAATGCTCTAATTATGGATTTTGTTTCTTTGTAGACTATAGCTAAGATCAATGATAGGAAAATTATTATTGCTGCCACTATTTGAGAAGATGCAATACCAAGAATGAGAATCAATTCTGATACAGCAACCATTAGAATGTAAAGACTAATTTTTATGTTTCTGTATCTTATTATACTTAAGGCAAGAACTGCAACGAGATTTGCTGCTAAAATGTAAATTGTTGATTCGAAAAGTTTCTTTCCTTCAGTTTGAGTTATCGTTTCTACTCTTTCTATTTTTAGTTCAACTGGCAAGCTTCCTGACTTTAGAATACTTTGTAATCGCAATTTTTCTAGGGTTGCTTCTTCCAAAGTTTTTCTCCAACCCTCTATAGATGGAGTTGTTATAGGCTCACCAGCAATACTACTAACAATATTTAGTTCTGTTATTGGTTTTTTATCTAAGTATAATACAAGCTTTGGTCTAATATATAGCTGCCCACCAGAATAATAAGTTGGCTGACCTTTTGTAACCAGAGCAAATCTTTCAGCACCTTCTTTGCTTATTTGGATAGTAAACACAAACCTATAACCATCTCCATATCTTGTAATGTAATTCCTTTGAACGTCAGTGAAAATGTTCTCTATGTCTTTAGCAGTAAAGACATTTGCAGCGATTACAACTTTGTCTTCTGTTTTGTTTACAATTTCATATTTTATTCCATCTATGTAAAACCCTTCGCTTATATTGAATGTTTGATTCAATATCTTTATTGTTTCGTTTGAAATTTCAAATTGAATTTCTGTTCCATTAAAGACAATTGAACCCTTTCCATTCGTTAGACTTATAACATCAACAACCTTTCCTTCAAAATAACCTTGTTTTATTAAAAAGTTTCTTATATCATCTTCTGTTAATCCAGCAGCTTCTATTTGAATCAAATCCTCTGATACTGGCAAAACTTTAATATCGCTTAAACCATAAGCATTTAGTCTTTCAGTTAAGATTTTTGCTATTTCTTGTGTTTGGGTTGTAGTCGAATTACCAACAATTCTTAATAAAACTCTTGTTCCACCTTCAATGTCTATTCCAAAATTCAAGACTTTTGTTTTTTGTTCTTTGAGAGAAAAACCAAGGTTTTTATCATCAATAGCAACACATGATGCTGGTTGTCCATTCGAAACAATCGATACAAAATCTCCCTTCTTAACATTCTCTAGAGCTTCTCTAAAATCTTCTAAAGAGTTAATAACTTTTCCACTAATTTGTGTAATTCTATCTCCAACCTTTACATTCTGACAATTTGCACTTTCATTGACGAAAGAAACCTCAAGCCAAGAATTTTGAAAGAAAATTCTAGATAAAGATAGCAATGAAATTGCTAATGTGAAAATCAACACCCATATTCTAATGTCTCTTTCCAAGCAAAACCACCTCTATAATAGCAGCGTTTAATATCCAAGTGTTTAGTATATCTGCTGTAAATCCGATGACTTGGATTTGTGCAATATTTATTAAGAATGGAGAGTTAGAAAATAGGAGGACTATTAACATCGAGATTATTAGACCAGTGTTAATTGTTAAACCAGTTATTAAACCTTTCTTATATTGATCATAAAATTCTTCCAAACTGCCAGAAAGTATTTTTGTTGCTAAGATAACGTTTGCATCAATAGCAAAGGCTATTAACATTAAAAGAGAAGAAAAACCAGCAAAAGAAATTTTTTGATTTAAAAGATTCATTACTCCAAAAACTACTATAATGTTTGCAATAGAAGATAGGATGATTGTAATTGCAATTATGGGTTTTTTGTAGATGTATAGGTTTGTTATAAAAAGAAGAATATACGCAACTGTTAATAAAGTAGCAACTTGAGAGAAGAAAGTGGATCCTAATTCAGGACCAACAAATTGTATTGAGTATTCATTTGGGTAAAAGCCGTTTGAATTTAAAAGTTCAACTATTTCTGAAGCGTTAATGTTTTTTTCTGTTAATATATTGATTGTTGTAGAACCTTCCATGGTTTTTGAAGAAGAGATAATAAAGGTATCTATCTTCTTTTTAATTATTGGTTCTATTTCTTCTATTGAAATACTTTTATTGAAAATTAAAGTAAGAGAGGTTCCTCCCTTCAAATCAATATCTTTGATGAAAAAATCTCCAGTTTTTGAGTAAACTTGGTATATTCCGAATAGAGATATTGCTAGCAATATCAAAGGTATTGGCAATAGTTTTACAATCTTTAACTTCATTTAAATCTTTATAGAAACAACGAATAAAAAGAAAAAGATAGACTTATTTTTGATTGTATTTCTTTTCTAGATAAGTGTCTAACAAATTCCCAGCTACAGCACCTAATGTGATAAAAAATATATCCCAGGGATCAGAAAGGTTGTATTTGTTAAACAACCTTCTTAAAATTGTTGGTAGTTGTGATTTAATTTCTGGCGAAGCATCTATAATTTCTTTTATAGTTCCTAGTAATGCAACGCTTCCAACAGATAAGCCTCCTTCAAATTCGTCATTATCTTTCCTTCTAAAGTATCTGTAAATTGATCTAATTATCTTTTCTCCTAAAAATCCTGCAGCAAAATTTATCGAAGAATCCAAATACGGATTATATCCAACTTTTCCTACAGCTCTTGCTAAAACATATGCTGCGGTTATTCCCACAGGTATGCCGTATAACATTAGTTCTAGTTTTCTAACTTTCATACGATTTATTCGACAGTAAACTTTTAATAGTTTTNNNCATCAATAAGTGGTAAAATTTACTCTAAATTTCTGTAAAACTTCAACAAGTTGTCTCAAAGACCTTATCATAATGTTGGCTTTTTTGTTTTTTAACCCAACTGTTAAAAAACCAAATTCNCCAGCTCCTAATATCTCATCGTCATCATGTCCAAGAAAAACAGCTCTATCAACAAGATTTTTGAAATGTTTGAAAGCCTCTGGTTTTTCACTTTTTAGATCATAAGAACTGTAGATTTTATCGAAGTATTTTGAAATTCCTAGAACTTTCAATTCCTCTTTCTTAAGCTTGCTTGGTTTTATCGCATCTGTTATTCC
>JGI20127J14776_1000345_pt1 | contig 12132 bp, 12 predicted proteins | sample JossMetagenome_2_FD_14776 | JGI IMG/M metagenome (IMG submission 14776)
TGGTCAAGACCAACTCTACCACTGCCTCGGCGGCTCTCCTGAGCTTCTCCCTCCAGCCGCGGCGCCCGCGCTGCTGCCTGAGCGCCGCCAGCGCTGCCGCGGCGGCGCCGCCCACCGCGGCCACGCCCACCAGCAGGAAGACGAGGAGCAGGAGGAGGGGGTCTGGTGGCAGCAGCACTGTTGCTAGGTACGTGTTCGCGTGGCCGCTGAACCCGCTGGAGGGGAGCTCGAAGGCCACGGGCTTCCCGAGAGCCTCGTAGATGGCTGCGGCGCGGGAGGGCAGCAGGGGTATGGGGGCGACCTGGGCGCTTTGCAGCCAGATGGTGGGGCCTGCCCAGAGCTCGCTCCAGGCAAGCGCGAAGGCTACGCCGTAGCCCATGACGAGGCCCTTGGCCGCGATTCCCGCTGCCGCTGCTGCCGCCGCTGCCGCCGGGATGCGCAGGCCCAGCAGGAGGAGCAGCGCTGCCGCCGCCGCCAGGAGGATGGCTAGCAGGTCCTCGGTGGCGTGCACGACCCTGACGCTGCGCACCACCCTGTTCCCAGCCCAGTACAGGGTGAACAGGGGGTTGGTCCACTGCACTGGCTGCGGCCTCCCGCGCGAGCGCACCTCCTGGAGCCACGTGATGGGCTCCACGTCGTAGTAGCCGGGCCTGAACGGCCTGCCCGCCTCCCTCGGCTCAAGGGCTGGCATGAGGAAGGCCTCCATCCTCGACACGGGGACCGCGTAGACGGCGCCTCCCAGGCACTGGACCACCGCGACCTTGCCCAGCCAGCCCCAGCCAGCCTCCTCCACGAGGATGGGCGTGTCGCCGAGCGCGGCCACCAGGAGCCTGCCGCCCCCGGCGGCGTAGAGCTTGCCCGTGGTGGCGGCGAACCACCACCCGTGCGCGCGGCCTACGGGGAAGGCTGGCTCGCCCACCCTGTACACCCTGCACGACTCAAGGCTGCACACGGCGAAGCCGTCGTGCCACGGCACCGCGCCCTCCATGTGGTCCGGGGAGGAGGCCCAGTAGGTCCAGTAGGGGAGGCCGCCCCCCATCGGGGGCTCAAGGCGGTCGCGGGTGGTGTTCAGCAGGAACGCTTCGAGGGTTGCGGAGCCGCCCGGGTAGAGGCGCACGAGCACGACGCGCTCCTCGCTCCAGCGGTAGGGCTCGCGCATGTAGACGGCGAGCGCGGCGAGCACGCTGCCGTCGCCCAGCCTCCTCCAGGCGAGGGGGTAGGCGAGCCTGTAGAGCGAGGAGATGTTCCACCACGCGCCGGAGGACGCGTTGTATATGAACGTGGTCCTGTAGTAGAGGTCGTTGTACACGCACAGCGCGCCGGAGCACGACACCTCCATGCCGGGCCCCGGGGCCAGCACCCAGCCCAGCCGCACGGAGAGCAGCGGCCTCTCGACCCTGCCCCCCTCCACGGGTCCGTAGTGCCACACCCCGTCGCCCCTGGTGAACCACGCGAGCACGGTCCCGTTGGGGAGCAGGTGGGCGGCGCTGGGGTCCAGCCCGTCCAGGTTGTGGCCCAGGATTCTCGCGATGGTGGCCCCCGCCAGGACGTGCTGACCCGGCCTGAGGTACAGCTCCACGCCCTCCCCGGCCAGGGCCAGGGGCAGCAGGAGCAGCGCCAGCAGAGGCAGGGCGGCTAAGCGCCTCATCGCTGCACCGGAGCGGCCCCTGCCTTATCAGGGTTTTCACAACCCTCTTAAACCAGGCCCCCTTCCCCTGACCTGATGGCTGGCAGGTGGCCAACCCGCTGGCCCATGGGCGAGGAAGAGGGAGGAGAGGGGTGGGAGGGAGCAGGAGGAGAGGAGGGGGGGCCGCCGGAGGAGCTGAGGAGGATTAGGGAGAGGCTCCGGAGAGGGGAGAGGCTCTCGCCGGAGGAGCTCAGGAGGCTTGAGGAGGAGTTCTGGAGGGCTGTGAGGGAAATCCGGGGGGCGCCGGAGGAGGAGCTGCACAGGAAGGTGGTCACGCTCAGGCAGCTCGCCCTCATACTCGCGGAGGCGAAGTGGGGGACTAAGGGCCTCGTCGTGGCGAGGGAGCTGCTCGGGGAGGTGCCGGGGTACTACAGGAGGAAGTTCAGAACGGCGGTGCGGGAGGTGGGGAGGGGCGCCCGGCTGGAGAGGGTTGTGGCCGGGATGCCCCGGGTGATAGGCTGGGCGAGCCTGGCCGTCGCCGCGGGGGCGCTGTCGGCCTACGTGGAGGGGCTGCTGAGGGGGGTGGACATCCCCGGCGTCAGCTTCTTCACCCGCGCGCTCGCGGAGCTGCTGGCGTGGCTGTACCTCCCATCCTACCTCGGCTTCGTCGTGGTGCTGCACGCCCTCGCCGCGACGGTGCTGCTCTCGGTCACGAAGGTGGTGAGGGGCTACGCGTACAGGCGGACGGTGGTGGACATGTTCTTCTGGACCGTGTTCGCCGCCGCCGTCGCAGCCGTGAACAGGGCTGCGTGGCTGCCGTTCATCCTGGGCTTCGCGGCGTGGCCGCTGCTCGCTATCGCGGTGGCGCTGGCGCCGCTCTACTTCGTGGTGGCGGTGGTGCTCCTGGTCGTCCTGCTCTTCATCCTCGGCGCCCTCGCCTACCTCGCGGGGAAGGAGGCGGGCGTGACGAGCGCGCTGAGCAAGGTGCTGCTCGTCGTGGCGGGGGGGCCCGTCCTGGCCGGGATAGGCATCCCCGCCCAGCTCTTCTCCGTGGCGAAGGTGGCGGACGCGGCGTGGGACATCAGCGACGTGCCCCTAGCCTTCCTCATCGCCCTGTTCACCCTCGTGCAGCGGCTCGCGCCGCCCCTCGCAGCCCTGGTCGTGGCGGGCGTCTGGATATTCTTCGGCGCGGTCGCCGCGGCGACGAGGGAGTGGGACTGGCTCAGGATACCCCTCGCCGCCCTGGTCGTCTACTCGGTGAACCTGCTCGGCTACAGCTACGACCTCGCCGCCTCCGCCGCCGTCGAGGCCGCCAGGTGGCTCGGGACGGTGACGGGCAGCGAGGGCGTCAAGCTCGCCGCGGACATCTACGTGTGGATTCTCAGGTGGTACGGGGTGGAGGTGCTGCCGGTGGGAGCGGGGATTGCCCCCGCGCCCTAGCACGGCGCGCGAGGGATGCATCACGCGCTCAGCAGAGCGCTCCTCGCCACAGGGCGCGGGCTCGCAGAGCCATGAGCGTGGCTCCGGAAAAACCTTGCGCCGCCGCGCGGTAAGTAAGCGATACGTTTTTCCACCCCTCACCCCCTCTTCAGAAAACGTCAAATCATCCCCGCAGGTGGGTCAGGTGGGGTTGGGTGATGCCATGTGGTGCTAGGTGATGCCATTCGGGGTGATGCCATGTGAGTGGTGAGGGTGAGCGGATAAACGTTTCGGTTGATGGCTCCGCGGGAGAGGGACGAGCTCACAGCCAGGGCGGGGCTGTGGCGACCAGGCTGTTTCCAGGCGTGGTTGTCCTCCTCAGGGTTCCCACGTTCTCCGGGGAGGTCGAGGTCGCCGTCGCAGGGGACCATATCACGCTGAGGTATAACAACGCCTCCGCCAGCGGCTCCCTGCCGCAGCTACGGGTGCTCGCGGAGTCGCTGGGCTTGAGCGAGAAGGACCTCCTGGTGCTCAGGGTGGCGATGGAGAGGCTCGGCGTGAGAACGCCTGGTCCCCCTCTGCCGCTCGACGTGGTGGAGGTGCTGCCCCGCCTTTCGCCCTCGGAGAGGCTGGAGGTGGTGGGCTGGCTGCAACCGGGCGACCTTGGAGTGGAGAAGCTGCTGGGCCTCGCCGTGGCCGACGGCTGGATGGAGGAAGGCGAGGCTCGCGACATCAAGAAGGCTGTGAAGCGGGTGCCCCCGCACGCGCGAGCGTACTACGCGGCGAGGCTGCTTGAGGAGTGGGGNNTNCTNAGGCTGGTCGCGGTGAGGCTCGCGCCCGAGGGGGAGCAGCGGGGNACGGGNGAGNGCTTCGAGGGGNGGTGNGTGGNNGTGGGTGANAACCTCCTTTACCCCCTGGAGGTGTGGGAGNGTGTTGCGGCGAGGTTCTTCCTCTGCGCGCTGACCAGGGAGNCCCTCAGCTACGTGAGGAACCACACCAAGGTGCTGGCCACGAGGGAGGTTCCGCTCGACAGGGTTAACCCCTGGCACCTCCTCAGGCTGCGCGGCTGGGTGCTCGACCTCAGGGACCTGCGGCTGCTGCCCCCCTCGCTGACAGACCACTACTTCACCTACGAGGTTGACCTCGGCGTGAGCGACGAGGAGCTCAAGTCGCTAACAGAGAGCATCAGGCGCGGCGACTACGCCGTGGAGCTCAACCGCGTCTACGAGCTGTGGAGGCGCCACTTCCCGGACAGAGAGTGGGAGTTCTTCGTGGACGCGGTGGGGACCTTCCTCTCACCATTCAGGTTCAGGCTGGTCGCGTTCCTCGTGGGGGAGAGGGGTTGCGGTAAGACGAGCCTGCTCGCGGCAGTGACCAAGGCTATAGACCCGCTCGTGGGGAGGGTTCCGCTTAGCAAGCTGGCTGGCGACGACCGCTTCGCCTTGCAGCCGCTGATAGGTAAGTGGGTGAACGTGTACAGCGAGCAGTTGAAGCCGACGCTCAGGAACCTGGAGGTGGTGAATAACTTAGTCGGCGAAAGTGACTGGATTTTCGTGGACAGGAAGCACAAGCCCCCGCTCTGGATTCGCTCGCTGAAGTCCATGGTCTTCGCTGGCAACGCCGTACCGCTGGTCACGTCCTGGAGCGAGGGCCCGATGGATGCGTTCATCGACAGGCTCTCAATCATTGAGGTGCGCGCGCCCGAGGGCTTCAAGCCCGAGAAGAATGTCGTGGAGCGCATCTCGAAGGTTGACGGCCTGGCCTTCCTGCTGTGGGCTAGGCGCCAGCTAGAGGAGAAAGGGTGGTGGGTGAGCAAGAGGAGCGAGGAGGAGCTCGTAGACATGCTGATGACGGCGCACGACCACGTTTCCCAGTTCATCGAGGAGAGGTGCGTCAGGGACGAGCACGGGAGGGTGGATAGAGCCGAGCTATACGACGCGTTCAGGAACTGGCTCAAGGAGAAGCACATCACGCGCGTGCCCAGCCGCGCTGACTTCTACTCCCAGGTGCGCAGCCTCGGCTTCAAGGAGAAAAAGCACGGGGACAGGCGCTACTTCCTGGGCCTCAGGCTCCCGCCCAGCGATGACAACGTGCAGCGCGAGCTATCCCGCTTCGATGAACACTAGAATCCAATCAGTTGATTTTTTAACGGATTAACAGCCCGCCTAATTAACTTTTCCACGGTGTATACGTTAAGCGTCAACGTCAATCCCCCTCACAAAAATTAACCCCTAAGCCCCTCGCCTCCCAGCCCCACCTTAATTTACTTAAAAGAGAGTTCTCGGCTTTTTATAGGGCAGATTTTACGTTTTACTCGGGGCAGATTTACTCGGGGCAGGGGGGNAGAACTTATTTTTTTNCGGCGCGCGCACACATGGGAAAAAATTCAGTAGAAAAAGTAACCCCCTCTGCCCTGCCCCGAGNAAATCTGCCGCAGGAAGAGCCTCCTCTACCTGCCCCGAGAAGATTCTCCCTAACATATCTCGCGCGCGTTTATTTCACAACGACAACGCCGTTCTTACCGTTCTTACTCTTCTTACCTATTCTTACCTATAGAATATAGAAAATATATAGAGGTGTGCGCTCGGGAGCGGGGCCTACCTCCGGCGCGCGCAGGGGGCTGTGGGCACGCCAGGGTTTAGTTTTCTGTAGAAAGTACTAGAAAGGAGGAGGGAGCTGGGTCAGCGCGGCGGAAAAAAGAGGGGCGCCTCTCGTTTGCACTAGCTAACCTTTGAGAGACGCGTCCTAGCCTTGGCCCCGAGGGGCTGAACCCCCATCCGCCCGCTGAACCCCTCCCCACCCCCTCCCCCCGCCTTTTCCGTCCTTCCTCTCCTTTCCCCCCTTACTCCTCTTTCTCTTTTGTGTGGTAAGTGATTTAAGGGTGGGTGGGGGGTGGTGGGTGGGGTTGGTGCGTGCCGCAGGCGAAGTACGTCCCCAAGCCCATCGCGCGCATCAAGATATTCACGCCCCTCCCAGGCAGGCAGGCTAGGTCGGGCAGGCCCCAGGTGGTGATGCACATTGACTTCTACGAGGGCTCCAGCGCCGAGCAGCTTGTCAAGGTGGTGGAGCAGGTGCTCAAGCGCTACGAGGAGCACAAGGTGGAGATGGAGGTTCAGATGGCGGCGCAGCTCCTGGCTGGGCGCGCGGGTGGTAGGTGATGCCTGACTACGCCCTCGTGTTCAACCCCGTTTCCAGCCGCGCCCACTACCTTAGGGTTGAGGACACAGCGCTGACGGGCGGGGGCATAGACATGCTCGCCATGCTGATATGGAGCAACGCGCGGGACCTCAGGAGCGGCTACGACGTGGCTAGGCTCAAGCTGGAGAAGTGGTACAACGTGCACGTCAAGCTCGCGCGCGCCCTCTTCGGGATGAGGTGGCTCGCGGAGCAGCTAGCCCCTGCCTACGTGGTGCGCCTGGAGCTGCCCAGCAGCGCCGTGAGCGTGGAGCTGGACGGCGCCGCGCTCACCGTGTACCTCGGGGACCTAGCGAGGGTGGAGGGCGAGGAGAGGGTCCTCCGCATGGTCCCGCTCTTCAAGGACCCCGCGAAGCTGAAGGAGTTCCTCGACATGCAGAGCGTCTTCGCCGACGCGCTCGTCGACGTGTACGTGAAGCTGGACACCAGGGTGGAGGAGTACGCCCGCGTATTCGCGAAGGTGGTAGACGCGGTGAACACCGCGCTCAAGGCCGTGGTGGAGCGCCTGCCAGGAGCCTACGAAATCATCGAGGACGTTCTGAGCAAGTACAACGTGACGGGGAAGGCCGTGGTTGATTTTGCAGTTCAGGAGGCCGTGGCGAAGCAGGTCATCGCGGAGCTCCAGCGCAGGCTCGCCGAGGCGCAGCCGCCCAAGCCCGCCCAAGCCCCCGCCCCGCCCCCGGCTAGGTGAGGTGAAACCCTAAAATAGGATGGGCTTCTCTCTCCCGGCGATAGGGTATGGTAGCTCTGCTGGACAGGCTTCCGGACTGGGGGCTAGTGCTGACCTTCGCGGCAACCCTGGTCTTCGCCATCTGGGCCAACCTCGACCCCTTCGGCTACACGCGCGTGCTGCTCTGGGACGTGCCCAACCTGCTTTTTGAGTCCCTCGCGGCGGCCCTGCTGTACCTCGAATACAGGGAGATGCGCTCGCGGGGGTGGTTCTGATGGACGTGGAGAGGGCGATAAGGTACGTCTCCCTGGTTAACGCCGCGCTCTGGGTCGCGCTGCTCACGCTGTGGGTCATCAGCGCGGCCCGCGCGCTAGCCCCAGCAGAGGTGGCTGGCTTGCCCCTCTTCCCGCCGCCCCTCCAGATTGAGAGCGTCGCCAGGGCGATAGTGGGCTCGCTCTACGCCGTGTTCAAGTGGGTCTGCGTCGCAGGCGTCGTGCTGCTCGGCATACAGAGCGTCCTGGGCCTCTCGGGGACGGTGCTGCGCTTCGTCGGCATATCGGTCCCCAGGGGAGGGCTGAACAGCATGATACAGGGCGTCCTCCAGATACTGCTCATCAAGCTCATCGTGGACGCGGCGCTGAAGTACCTGGGCTACACCCCCGCCGAAATCCTGGCGCTGGAGGCCGCGCTCTTCACCACGTGGCTGGGCGTCCTCACGCTTGCCGTGGCCATCGCAGCCGCCGCCTACCTCGTCTGGAGGCTGCTAACCATCAGGCTCGAAATCAGGCTGAGGTGACGCTGGGTGGCCGAGGAGGAGGTTCAGTTGCACAGGCTGCCAGCGTACAGCCTGCTGAACCTCTTCGCGCTGATACTCACGGTGGGCCTGCTGGGCGGCCACGGCCTGCTGGGCATGGCCTACGCCTACGCCGCCGGGCTCTGCGCCCTCGCCGCGCTGCTCTTCGCAGCCGCAGCCTACGTGCTCGCCCCCGAGGCCAGGTCGGAGTCCTCCGGCTTCAGGCGCGAGGCCCTGACGCTGCTGCTACCGGCGGTGAACGCGCTGATGTTCATAGCCCTGTTCAGCAGCGCGGGCGGGGGCTACTTCTACTGGGTCACCATGGTGATGAGCGTCGCCCTCATGATGCTCTACAAGCCGCCCAAGATGCCGAAGCCGGACATCAAGTGGGGCATCCTGGGCGGCGTGGCCATGTTCATCGCCGCGATACTGCTCACCAGCCTTTAGCCGTCGCCGGGCTCGCCGCGCCGACGGAGGGCGTGCTGCTGGCCTGGACACCCCTCAGCCTGGACGCGGCGGGGCAGGGCATCGAGGCGCAGCTATACGCCATACAGGCCTTCCTGATAGTAGCGCTGGGCGAGGAGCTGTGGGCGCGCCTGACCCTGGGGTACGGCGGCACCGCGGTCGCGGGGCCCAGGACTGCATGGTTCTGGGCAGCATTTTGGTTCCTTTTCATGCACACCCCAGGCAGGCTCCGCTACGGCATGCTGGCGCCGGTAATCATAGCGCTCCTGGGAACCGTCATGCTCGTCTTCACCTTCTTCTTCCGGAGGAACCCGAGCGTGTGGACGGGCGTCACCATGCACGCGGTCTACAACACCCTGCTGGCGGGCCTCTACTACGGCACGCTGCTGCTTGAGCTCGCCGTGCTGGCGGTGCTGCTCTACGCGCTGAGCAAGGTCACGGAGGCCAAGGTCGTCATCAAGCTGCCGAGGCGGCTGGAGGAGGTGGTGCCCAGTGGGTAAGAGGCTCAGGCTGGCCCTAGCGCTGCTGTCCACGGCGCTCCTGGCCTACGCGCTCTACTCGGCACTGAGGGGGCACTTCGGGATGGTGCTCGCCGCGCCCGGCTGCATCGCCTCCCTGGTGCTCCAGAGGAGGTACCCGTACCTCGCAGCCCTCCTGACGCTTCTCAGCTACGCCTTCGCCCTAGCGGTGGCGCTCCAGCCCCACCTGGGCGTGCTGGTGGAGCCGATAGCCCCCCTGCCCGTCAACGCAACCCGCTGAAACCGGGTTTTTTCCATCCCCCTCCTCTCCAAGCGCTACGTTTTTCCACCCGCCCAGCCCTTTCACCCACGTGAGGCTGGGCTGGAGGGAGGCTCTGGCGGCGTCCGCAGCCGCCGCGGCGGCGTCGCTAGCGCTGCTGCTCTGGGGCGCGCCGCCCGTCACGCTGCTCGCGCTGACCATCGTGGCCCCGCTCTTCGCCGGGGTGGGCGCGCTGCACGGCCTCGACAGGACCATGGCCTGGGCTCCCACGGTCATGCTCGTCTTCGCCCTCTCCGGCCTCGCCTACATCGCGGTGGCGGCGGTCGCGGGGGAGGCGCTAACCGAGGCGTCGCTCTACGGCATGTACTACCGCGCCGCGCTCACGGCGGCGCTGTGCAGCTCCACCTACCTCGCGGCCTACGCCCTGGCGAGCAGGGTCGCGCGCGAGAGAGACCTCAGGTTCGAGGCCGTGGAGGTGGGCGAGGCCTTCGAGCGCGCGGCTGAGCTGCTCGGGCGGCTCGGAGCCAGGGAGGAGGGGCCGAGGCTTGAGAGGAGGGAGCCGCTCCTATGAGCGCCGCGGGCTGGAGGGACCTGTGCGAGAGGCTGCTCTCGTTCGACGAGTTCATACGGCTGGGCGGCGGCAACGCCTTCGACTACATCGTTTACGTCATCAGGGAGATGGTCAGGCTCCACCCCGAGCACCGCGTGAGGCTGGACCAGGTCGTTGCCTGCATCGAGGAGAAGGCCAACGGCGACAGGAGGCTGAAGGTAGCCGCCACGAGGAAGAGGGTTCTCGCCGCCGTCACGGTCCTCGCGAGGCGCGGGGAGATAAGGCGGGTCGCCCTCGTGCTGGACGGCTCCCGCTAGCCCCCCGGCTCCCGTAAACCCTTTTATAGCATGCGCTCGTGAGGGGGCGCGATGGCCATGAGGGTTAGGGCTTGGGCACTGGCACTGGTCCTGCTGGCGCTGGCCGCGCTGACGGTGGCGCTCGCGGAGACAGCAGTGACGGCGAAGGTGCCCGCGGCGCTGGGGATGTTCTACTTCCCCTACGTGCTAGCGAGCACCACGTGGACCGCCAAGACCTACGCCACGCTCGCGCAGGACATGGTCGCCGTGCCCCACGTCTACAACGCGGGCGGCGCACAGAGCATCGCGTTCTACGTGGACGGCAAGCCGGTCGCGCCCGACACCCCGACCCTCGTGAAGGCTGGGACGCACAACTTCACCATAGTGGTGCAGGCGGGCACGGTTGACGCGATGCCCCGGCTTGCCGTGTGGCTGAACTACAACCTGACGTTCCCGTGGTCCGTGGCGGTGGACCAGGGCGGCAGCCCGACGCTCGACGTTAGCATCAAGCACGGCGTCTCCATCGGCGGCTACGCGCCCCACGTCTTTACTTTTTGGTTTGACCTGAGGGGCACGGCGGTCGAGGCGGTCACGGGTGACAAGGGCGACTGGAGCTGGAGCGGGACAAGTGTGCGCGCCGATTTCCCGACCCTCATGGACGACTTCAAGGTGCACATCGTCTTCAAGAAGGTCCCCGTGAGCAAGTCCGTCATCAGGGTGGTTGACAACTGGGGGCAGCCAATCGACAAGCTGCCCGGCGAGCTGCCCAGGGTCATCGTGGGCAGCCAGTTCACCGCGCAGCCCCTCACCACCAACCTCACGCTGCTGCACTTCGTGAACGAGACGAAGGTCGGCAGCTTCACCTTCGACAAGGCCACGCTGCACAGGTGCGCCCTCGTAGCCTACAGGGTGTACTCGAAGGACTACACCTACCTCATCATCAACACAACCGGCTTCGCCATCACCCCGGAGAGGCTGAGCGTCAAGTACGAGCTACAGGCGCCCGAGGCGCTGCCCTTCACCGTGAAGCTGCGCGGCGACCTGAGCAAGGTGGGCATGTACGCCCTCGACTTCCTCGTGCAGGGCACGGTCATCGGCACCGTCACGAACACGGAGAAGGTCTACGTGGACGGGACCGTGTCCACGATTGGCACCTACACGGTGAGCGAGGCTGAGGGCTGGTACAACGTCTCGATAACCTACCCGGTCCAGGTCTACGCGCTGGCGCACCCGTTCGTGCAGAAGGTGTACACCTTCGAGCCCGTCAGCGTCACCACGGACAAGGTGTACCTGTCGTTCAGCACCGAGAAGCCAGCCCTGCTGAAGAGCACCAGGAAGGTCATCAGGGCGAGCGGCAGCGCGGTGGGCGACGTGCCCGTGGGCAGCGCGGGCGACGTGTACTTCATCGGCATCACCAAGCAGGACACCTACACGGTCAAGCTGGCCACGCTGCTCACGGTGCGGAACACGTACGAGGGCAAGGCCGTGAAGGCCACCGTGAAGGTGTACGACGCGAAGGGCAACATCGTCGCCCAGGGCTACGGCGAGACCGTCACCTTCGAGCTTGAGCCCCTCGCCAGCTACCTCGTGGTGGGTGACAACGGCGCGGAGAAGCTGAGCAGGAACGTCTTCCTCACCGACGACGTTGAGCTGACCTTCGCCTACACCACGGCGCCGCCCATCGCAATCCCAGTGGACTACATCTACATCGCCCTCCTCACCGTCATCGCCGCCGCAATCATCTACCTCGTCTACAAGCTGCGCACGCACGGGATAGCCCTGGAGATACGCGCGTAACCGGGTTTTCCCCTCCCCCTCTTTCCACCCTTCCCCAAAACGGTCTTTCTTTACCCCTCCCCTGTGGAAACGCTTTTCTAGCTGGCGCGCCTCTCGCGCGCGATGAGAGGCTGGGTAGTAGCGGTCGGGCTGGCCCTCTCGGTCTTGCTGGCGCTGTCGGCTGTCGCGGCGCAGCTAGCCCTGCTGCAGCGGCCACCGCAGCCCGCCGCCGCGGCCACGCGGGGGAGCGTGCTGCAGGGCGAGTTCGGCGTGGGCGGGGTCATCCACGTCTACGTGAACGGGGAGCTCAGGTACAGGGGGCCTATGAACAGCTTCACGGAGAACATCGTGAAGATACTCTACGCCCTGCTGACCGCCGACCCCTACCCGGTCGTCACGGATGTGAACGGGACGCTGAGGACTCTCAACATGACAATGTTCACCTTCAATGGCTCTCTCACCTGCGGGGTGTACCCGCAGATAGGTCCGCCGCCGAGCCCCGATATGATTAGAGCCGCGGAGAGGTTCTACCTGCCCCTGGTCTACGAGCCGTTCTACGACGCCTACGTTCGCATGGCCTACTGCATAATGTGCCCCAATGGG
>JGI20127J14776_1000355_pt1 | contig 12025 bp, 9 predicted proteins | sample JossMetagenome_2_FD_14776 | JGI IMG/M metagenome (IMG submission 14776)
CTTTCTGTACCGCCCGGGTATTCTGGTCACCCTGACCTCTCCGTCCTGGCAGACGACCTTGACCCTATTGTCGCCGAGCAACTCCAGCACTTTACACAAGACCTCCCCCTCGCTGGGCACCCTAAACTCCGACATGCCCTAGGCCAACCACCTTGCTTATAATTGTTGTTTCGACGCCAGACAGGCCCCGAGGGCCTTCACAATCGACATTATGTAGCCAAGCCCTCTCTGCACGTCGGGGTCCTGAAGGGCCTGGAGGAGGCCGTAGACGCCGACGGGCTTCGACGCGTCGGCGCTCGACACGGCCCTGGACATGCAGGCAATGCCCTCGGTGTTTGAGGCGACCGCGGACGCCGCCCCCGCCAGCTCCATGAGCTTGGCGGCCTTCTCGGCGAAATCCCTGCTGGCTATCAAGTCGCCCGAGAGCGCCCTAGCTGCGGCGACGCCCGCCGTCAGGAGCTCGAGCGCGCCCGAGCTCTTCAGCTCCGACAGGAAGACCACGAGGTCCTTGACGGCATCTATGTTCTCGAGGAGGGTCGCGAGCGCCTCCTGCCTCTGGGGGTCGGCCAAGGCCCTGAATATCCTCTCCTCGGCGCTCATGGCATGGTGGAAGGGCCACTATTTAAGCCATCACCACGTTGCCGCGAGATAGGCCGCGCTAGGAACAGCCCCCGGGCCTAGGGACCCCGGCCACTCTGCACAGGCCCTCCGCGGGGCCCGAGGGGAAGAGTCTATATAGGTCCTCGAAGGTTATCCCGAGGTCTTTGAGCAGTCTGCCCACGGGGGGACACTCTCCGCGTCTCTCCCAGTAGGCCCGAGCGTAATCAACTAGGCGCCAGTGCTCCTCGGTTAGGCTCAACCCCTCGACGTTCTCGGCGATCCAGACGGCCACATCTCTACTCCAGTCCGAAGGGTTCTCGAGGTAGCAGTCTTCGTCCAGCCTTATCTCTCTGCCGGCAACTCTGTACGTCCCGGGACAGCTCGCCGTCATATGTAGTCCCTCGACGCTAAGTCCTGTCCGCATTTCTGCAGGCACCCTCCCCTATTAATCCTATCAACGCCTCGAAGGCCCTCCTGAAGAACTTGTTGAGGAGGGCCCTATTCCTCGCGTTTAGCTCCCCCGCGAGATACCTGGTGTATAGGACGTAGGCGGACATGACGGAGTCGTTGACGGGCGTGCCCGGCCTATAGTTGTTGAGGAATATATGGGCGAGCTCCAAGATCTCGTCGTCGGAGAAGTCCTTGAGGTTCCACCTGTCGCGGAGCTTGTCGGCCGCCATCTTGGGGCTTAACGCCTCATACGCCATCAAGACCAAGACGCCTTTGGGCAACACGTAGTACAGCTTCCTGCCGCTCCCCGGCTCGCAGAAATAGGCCACCAGCCCCTCCTGCTCGAAGCTCCACAGCTTCTTGTATACATAGGAGAAATGCATCCTGTTGTCCACGGCCACCTTATAGGCCGTGGTGGGCTCGCTCCCGATTATCCCCAGCAGAATCCTCAGCTCCCTCTCGTCGAGCCTCACGTCGAACCTCTCCAGAAGGCCGCTCATGGCTCTCCCGACAGGAACCGCTCAAGCGCCTCGTAGGACCTCCTATATCTATCCACATCTATGTCGACTACCCAAGAGCAACAGAGGCGGATGCCGGACCACTCGGACATATACACCTTGATCGTCGTATATGCCCAACACGACATATCTGCACTCGTCCTCGTACAGCTCCACGTAGGGAGGCCTCAAGGTCTTGAACGCGCTCTGCTGGATAGTCTGGGGATACGCGAAGGTCCTCAAGACGTCGGCAAGGCCGCCCACGTCCAGACATCTATAGGCGCCTCCCTGCGCGAGAACGGCGACAGACCCGCTCAGGAACAACCCGTTTGACAGCTCGAGATCCAGGGAATCGGGCGTGCAGACGTCGCCCCTAGAGCCCACGAGGGCCCTGAGCTTGTCCAGGGCGCGTTGGATGGACACGAACACGTGCCAAATCCAAGCTCCATTTAAAAAAGGTCGCTTGCGGCCTCAGCTAGGCCCGGCGACGCCCCTCCCCGATCTCCGCCTTCTGAGGTACACCGCGATGCCGACTATCGCTATGAGCAAGGCGGCGGCGAGCGGCCCCACCTCCAGCAGATTTATGGAGGACCTCACCGCTATGGGTATCTGGACGGTCTCTATAACCGGAGTTACGGCGCCTGTCTCGTTCCACTCCAGCACAAGGGTTGCGTAGTAGACTCCGTCAGGCACGTTGCTGGAGACATCTATTAGGTAGGTCGTCGTGGCGCTCTGGCCCGGAGATATATCGCCGAGAAATCTGAAGTTGGACTCCAGAAGGTTGGCCGTCGGCGTCGACGAGCTCGGCGTGTGGATCTGGAAGACCTGGTTTGGAGTCCATTGGAGCGTCACCATCTTGGCCGGGACGGGCCCCATGTTTCTGATCGTCAGGGTCACCACTGCGGTCGATCCAGGCTGGGCGTTAGAAACGTTGTAGCTCACCTCTAGCTGCGCCTTGGGCAGTACGGTGAGCGGCGCCGTCGCGGAGACCTCGCCGCCGAGCCACCGCGCGGACGCGGTCACGCTCCACAGGCCTGGCCCGAGCGCGCTGGCGTTAATCAAGAACGGTATCTGTACGGGCTGTCCGGGCGGCAGAACGCCCAACGTCACCGACGCGTTGCCCACGACCGGCACGCCCGATATCGAAAGCGATACGCCGCGCGCCGGCACTACGCCGGTGTTCAGCAGGGACACTACGGCCTTGACGTAGGGCAGGAGCCCGTTGGCCACGACGGTGGGCGGCTCCACCGCTATGCTCTGGATAACGACGGAGGCCGACGACACGTGTACATAGGATACATAGTTGGCGCCGTCCACCGACACGTAGACCGGGTAGTCGCCTGGAGCGGCGCCGTCGGGCACCTTGAGGACCGCCGTGAGCGTGACCGGGCTCCCCGACGGCAACGCGGGCAGATAGTATCCGGAGCCCTCCAGTACGTCCAGCGGGCTGGATATGTTGACCGAGACGCCCCGCAGCTCCGCATCGCTGGCTATCACCACGTTGACCGTGACCAGAGCGCCGGGATACGCCACAGGGGGATTTTCCGCTATCGAGACGCCCAAGTTGGGCTTGCGCACGTCGACGTAATAGGTGTACGTATATCCGCCTGCCGTCACCGTCAGCGGATATACGCCGGGCCCGACGTCCCTAGGGACTTCGGCCAGGGCGGTCAGCGTCAGCGGCGCGCCTGGGGCGAGCCCCGGCAGTCTGAAGGACGCGCCGCTCAGAACCACCAGCGCGTCGGAGTTGACGTAGACCGTCAGGGGGCCCACCGGCTGGTTCGAAGATATGGCTATTGTGAACTGTAGGAGCGAGCCGGGGTAGGCCCAGGGCGGGTTCTGGACCACGTTGACCGCGATGTTGGGAAACGGTACGTACAGAGTGACGTTCTTCGTCGTGCATATGCTGGTGAAGTAGCATATCTCGAACGACGCCGTGACCGTGCCGTAGTTGTTTACGATGGCCTCGGCGGGTATCTGCACGCTTGTGAGTATCGGCAGCTTTATGGGGCGCGCTATGAAGGTCACGTCGCTGGTGTTCAGCGGAATTATGGTGACGTTCGACGGCTCGACGGGGCCGCCTGCAGACGCGGAGATCAGCAGGGTTGTGGGCTGCCCGGGCACCACGGGGCCCTGCGGCGCGAGGCCTATGTTTATACTCACAGGCTCGGCGACCACTACCGTGAAGTTCTTGGAGAANGAGATTGTGTTGTTGTCCGCCATGTCGACCANGGTGACGTTGATNTAGGCCNTGTAGGCCCCGGGCTGGACGTTCTGCACAACGGCGGGTATGAAGCACGTCGAGTTGGAGCTTGGGGGAACATATGCGGAGCAGGTCAGAGAGCTGTTGGAGAACCTATTGAAGGGACCTCCTGAAAGCGTTGCGCTCGCCTTAACCACGTCGACTGTGGGGTTGACGAAAAGTATCGGTATGTTCACAACCTCGCCGGGGGCCAAGACGCCCCTCACGAGGGGGTACGCCAGCGCGCCGTAGCTCAGCTGGACGACGCGGACGTAGTAGGTGGTGCTCTCGAACTGGAAATTGTTGACGGGGTTCACCAGGGCTACCGTTACTCCGTAGCTGCCCGGGCTGGCGCCGAGCGGTATCTTGACGACGGCGGTGAGGGTCGCAGGGGTGCCCGGGGCCAGGCCCGCCAGGTTGTACGAGCCGCCAGTCAGGACCGACAAGCTCTGCGAGGTTATCTGGACCTGCAGNGGGCCCACGGCGGCGGTCGAGGTCAGTATGACGGTCAGCTGCACCACGCCGCCGGGNTAGGCCAGCGGCGGGTTCTGCANCACGGTGATGCCGATGTAGGGAGGCTGTTGAGGCATTTGCGGGGTCTGNGAATGGCCCGGNACCACCTGGGAGTAGGCCAGGCCCGCCAAGGCCAGCAACACGGCCAGGGATAGCTTNGCCGTTTTCATGNGACGGCAGATATATCGGACTTTATAAACTTTATCTATTCAGCCGCCTGGCCACCTTGTCGGAAAATTCGGCGAGCACTTGGCCGAGCTCCTCCAGCTTGCCCCTATCGGTGTTCTCGATCTCGTCGAATATCTCAGAGAGGAACCGCACCTCGTCCACAATCGACGACAAGACGTCGACCTCCTCAGAGTCTTTTCTCTGCAGATACGACAGGAGCTGGTTGAACGTAGGATCTCTGAGGTAGCTCTCGAGCAGGCGCCGGCCCTCCTCGGTTACTCTGTAGGTCTTCTTGCGCTTCCTGCCGACCCATCGCTCCTCCGAGACGATGTATTTCTCCTCCTCGAGGAATTTCAGTAGGGGGTATATGGTGCCGGGCGACGGCCTTATCTTCCCCCCGAACGCGCTCTCGATGGTCTTTATTATCTCGTAGCCGCTCAGCGGGCCCGACGACAGCAAGTACAGCGCCAACGCCTTGTAGTAGCCGCGCCACTTGAGGCCCATCTTTTTACAAAGGTTTACTGGGGATAAAAACATTTAGCTCGGGCCTGCTTAAGGACGAAATATATATGGGCTAATCTTTTTATATAGGCTATATCGATAGGCCGTGTGCGGAATCCTAGGCCTTTATTCGCTTGACGGCGGCGAGATCCCGGCAGGCGTAGTCGTGAGAGGCCTCAGCGCAATGCGAGAGCGCGGCACGCCCCACGGCGCAGGCCTGGCGCTATATAGGCCCTCCGAGAGGCCGAGAATAAAGGCATTTGTCCGCAGACCTATTGGCGATAAATATATAAGAATTTCTAACGATATATATGATGTAGAACTTAGTGAATATATAGATATCGATGGATATATATATCTAAATAGCAGATGGATTGACATCTATAAGGTGGTCGGCTGGCCCGAGGACATAGCCAAGCTCTACGGCATCGAGAGCCTGTCGAGCAGGTCGTGGTTGGGCCACACGAGATACCCCACGAACAGCCCCGGGAGGCTGCCCTACTACTCGCATCCCTTCGCAGCGGGCGACGTCGCCATAGTCCACAACGGCGATCTGAGCAGCTACGGCGCAAATGTCAACTTCATAAAGTACAGAACGCACGTGAAGTTCACCGGGAACGACAGCGAAGCCATAGCCTACCTCCTGTCGTTTCTGGCGGGAGAGCTAGGGGTGGAGGAGGCCGTGAAGGAGCTCATGTACGGCCGCAGATACAGGTGGGCCAGGCTCGACGGACCCTACGCCGTGGCCTTCATGGTCGGAGGCCCGAGGCCTGTGTTCGGCGCGTTCGTAGATCCTCAACACTTCCGTCCTCTGTACGTCGGGATGTCCGGCCCTCTGCTGCTCGTGGCGTCCGAGGCGGCGGCCATAAGGGCGGTGGCGCCCAAGGCCAACATATGGGCCATGAGGGGCGGCGAGTACATAATAGCCGAGGGCGACGAGGTGTACGGCAACTACAGGAGGAGATATGTATATCCCGAGCTTCCCCCCGAGCCGCCGGGCGCTGTGGACGCAAGCCTCTACGACGCCATATCCCTCGCGCGGGCCGTGAGGGCGGAGCTCGAGAGGCGGGGGCAGGTGGACGTGGTCAACGTCAACGGCCATAGGTATCTGGGCAACGGCATGGCCTCCGGCTATCTGAGGCTCTGGGGCATCGTGGGGAACGCGTCGGCCAACGTAATGTCGGGAGGCCGGCTCGACGTGTACGGCGACGTGCAGGACGACTTCGGCGACGCGATGAACGGAGGGACTGCCGTCGTCTACGGCAACGCGGGGGACGCCTTGGGCCAGGCGAAGAGGGGCGGCGAAATATACATATACGGCGACGCGGGGACCAGGGCCGCCATCCAGCACAGAGGCGGCGTGCTCGTGGTGGGGGGCTCCGCCGGCAAGTACCTGGGGGAGTATATGGGCGGCGGCACGGTCGTAGTTCTGCGCGTGACCAACGACGAGGAGGTCGGCGGCATGATAGCGAGGGGGCTGGTGGGCGGCGAGATCTACATAAGGGGCGAGGTCCCGAGGGAGTACGTGACGGGCGTGGACAGGAAATCGGCTGAGAGGTACGCCCGATCCCTCCTCCTAGACGGCATAATAGACGGCGATAGATACATGCAACTCCTCGAGGAGTCGGAGGGAGTCTCAGTGGAGCAGAGGGAGCTCTCGGAGGAGGAAGCGGCGAAGTTGGCCCCCTACATAGCTAGATTCAAGGCGTTATTCAATAAGGACATCAAGCTAAATAGAGAAATATTTACGATTATAAAACCTAGAGCTTAAACCTGACGGCGCCTCTATCTATGGCCTCGAAGATCGTCGGATGCGCGTGGGCCAGCAGCGCCAAGTCCTTCACCCTCGCGTTGACCGCTACGGCGAGCGCGACCTCGTTTATCAACAACGAGGCCGCCTCGCCAACGACCTCCCCGCCTATTATCCTCTGGGATTCTCTCTCTATTATCAACTTGACGTATCCCTCTCTGGCTCTGTATATCTGTGCATGCGCGTCGTCTTCCAGCGGATACCTAACGGTGGCGTAGGATATCCCCCTAGCCTTGGCCGCCTCCTCGTTTAGGCCCACCATGGCCGCCTCCGGCTCGCTGAACAGCGTGATCGGTATGGCGTTAAAGTTCACCTCGTATACCGGATGCCCATGGAGAATGTTCCACGCCGCTACTGTAGATTCCTTCACGGCCGCGTGGAAGAGCATGTATTGGCCGATGACGTCGCCGGCCGCATACACGTTAGGCCTCTTGGTCCTCATGGTCGAGTCGACGGCCACCCTGCCGCGCTCCACGATGCCCAAGGCGTCCAAGCCGTCGACGAACGGCCTCCTGCCGACGGCCATCACGACCTCCTCGCCCTTGACGTATCCCTTCCCATTTTGCGACTCGAACTCGACTATTTTCTCTCCGCCGTCCTGCTTGACGGCAACTACCTTGGAGCCGGTCAGAACGTCGACGCCGAGCTTCCTCAGGCTTCTCTCGACGTGTGAGACCACCTCGTCGCTCCATCCGCTCAATATGCGCGGCAACATCTCCACTATGGTCGCCTTCACGCCCATGCGCGCCAACATAAAGGCCACCTCCACGCCTATATATCCGCCGCCTATAATCACGGCGCTCTTGGGAAGCCTCCTGTACTTAGTCTTGTATCCAAACAGCTCCATACTGCCTATGGCCAGCTCGGCGCCAGGTACGGGAAGCTTAATCGGGACGGAGCCGGTGGCTATGTGCAACCACCTGGCCTCGACCTCCTTGGTCCAGCCATCGCCGCGGATCCTCACCCTATGTTCGTCCACCACGGCGGCTATGCCCTTAACTAGCTCGAGGCCTGGATGTTCCTTAACCTCCCTTATATGTTGGATATAGCGCACATCTTGAACCCAGTCCTTGTGGTCTATCAAGTTCTCCCAAGCCAGCTTGACCTTCTCTACGTCGTTGTTGCCCACAGAGGAAAGCATCTCCTTAAGCGTGTGGAGGAGGTGTATCCCAGCCCTAACAGACTTGCTCGGTATACATCCCTCATACAGACAGGAGCCGCCGAGATTGCCCTTGTCGTCGACCATCAATACGCTCATGCCGCCTTTGCTCAGCTCAAAGGCGCCGTGGTAGCCGCCCCCGCCGGCGCCTATTATGACCACGTCGTACCTATCCCGTTTCGGTTCCCGCAGGAAGTCGGGATCGGTGGGGGGATATACGGGGTATTTTCCCAGTTCCATTATTGTCAAAATATTGACATTATTTCAAAATAATTTTCAGCAGTAGACGAGATAAGTGAAAGACATAAAGCGTATTGTGAAGCGTATAATATCGTTTATAAATATAGAAAATGTTATTAATTAATAACGAAGATAATATCAGCTTTATAATTAATATTATATGTAAATATATAGTAGGTAATTGTACGGAGTTCAGAAATTGCCCCATGTCTTAGCCGATGGGCCAATACAATGCTTATATATTCCATGGAGATGCTATATAGTGCGCCAGATGAATATATACCTGCGCCCCGCGGTCCATAGAATTCCGGAGTTTTGGGGACCTGAACGTATAGAGTACGTCCGTAGATCCGCCCTCGACGGCGTGCCGCCATATGCGCTGGAGGAATCGCCGAGCAAAATCGGCAGGTTGCTCGACAGGATGGCGTTCAAGGACTTGAGGCCGCGGGAGGTCAACGAGCTGCTCAAACGCGCAGACAGGCTGGACGTGGATGTCGGCGTCGATTTCTTCGGAACGAGGCTGTCGGCGCCGATATATCTCGGCGACATGTCCTTCGGGGCCCTCAGCGGCAACCCCAACATAGCCATAGCTAAGGCGGCCACCGAGGAGGGGGTGGTGGCCGGCATAGGCGAGGGCGGGCTCCATCCCGAGGTGGCCAAGTATAGGAACATCGTTGTCCAGTGGGCCTCGGCGCGGTTCGGCATGGATATGGATCTGCTGAGAGCCGGGCTGGCGGTCAACATAAAGATAGGCCAGGGCGCGAAGCCCGGCATCGGAGGCCATCTGCCCGGCCGCAAGGTGACGAAGGTAATAGCCGAGCTCAGAAAAATACCTGAGGGTAGCGACGCGATATCGCCGGCCCCCCATCACGACATATACTCCATAGAGGATCTGGCCCAGAGGGTCAAGGCCCTCAGGGACCTCACGGGCAAGCCGGTTCTGGTGAAGGTGGCCGCCGTCAACAAGATAATGTATGTGGCGGTCGGCGTCGCGAGGTCCACGGCCGAGGGCATAATAATAGATGGGGCCGGGGCGGGGACGGGCGCCACGCCCATGTCGGTGAGGAACCACCTGGGGCTACCGGTGGACTACGCCGTCCCCGTCGTGGATAGATGGCTGAGGGACAACGGCGTCAGGGACGGCTTCCTGGTGGTGGCCGGCGGCATGCTCTACAGCGCGTCCGACATAGCCAAGCTGGTCGCCCTAGGCGCCGACATGGCCAACATAGGCACCGCGGCGTTGCTGTCCTTCGGCTGCATAATGTGCCACTCGTGCCACACGGGCGGCTGCCCGACGTCCCTCACGAACATGATAGGCGCCAGGCCCGATCTAGACATAGGGTGGGCCTCCGCGGCGTTGCGCAGATACATCTCAGCGCTGAGGCTCGGCCTGAAGGCCATACTGTACTCCCTCGGCATGGACAGCATAAAGGAGCTCGTGGGGAGGCGGGACCTCCTCGGGCTGTTCCATGTAGACAAGCTAGTGGCCGACGCGGTAGGGGTCGACCTAGTCGCAGAGGGCGAGGTGGCTTACTACCATGACCACGTCCAACAGTTGCCGAGAGAGGTGTACGAAGAGGGCAAACCCCCCGTCACGGGCATGGGCGGCATAGTGCCCGGCTACACCTACCCCGCCAGAAGGCCCCTCGACCTCCTCAGGATAGAGGCTGCGCAGGTGACGCATCCCTCCGTGGACCCCTACAGGGAGGAGGTAGACGTGCGGGTTCCGCTGGCTGGCGTCGAGCTCGAGACGCCCGTGGTCGTGCCCGGCCTCGAGCGGGCGGCGGTCATGGCGGGATACGGCCTCGGCGCGCTCGTAGATGGCGACGGCTGTCCCGAGCCCCAGTACTGCCTCTCGCGTCTACCCCACCGCAGGGTCGCCCCGTCCAGGGAGCTGGAGCCTGGGGAGGGGATAGTGGTGATAGACGAGGCTCTGGGGGGCGGGGCGTGGCTCGAGGAGGCCGTGTCTGCGCTGGACGAGAAGGCGCGGCGCGCGGGCATAAGGGAGAGGATGGCCATCGTGGCGGCGGGCCGGCTCTTCAGCGGAGCCGACGTGTATAAGCTGGCCGCGCTGGGCGCAGACCTCGTGGAGGTGCGCGAGCCCTTCGAGCTTCTGGCCAAGAGGGCGGCGCCCGATTACGCGACCAAGAGGAGTTGGTACGAGAATTTGATAACGTCGCTCACCAAGGAGCTTAAGCTGGCCATGGGAGCCGGCGGGGTTACCAGCTATTTCCACATGGTGGGAAATAGAGATTTGTTGAGATCCCTAGACGGCCGGGTCGCTACAAAACTAAACGTCCCCGTAGCGGGTAGCTAGGTCCTCCGGCCATTTCGGTTCAAAATTCATAGGAATACAGGCATAATAAATACAGCGTACTATATAGACCCAGAAAACCACGAAGGTTTATGAGTAAAGTTTATATATCGACTGGGCTCGAAGCGTATGCCGGAAGGATTAAGCGTCTGGAGAACCCTGAAGGGCGCCGGAGTTAAATACGTCAAGTTCGTGATAGTGGACATATTCGGCAGGCCGAAGCTCGAGATACTGCCCATAGACGCCGCGCGCGACGCGTTCATCGACGGCATAGCGTACGACGGCTCCTCCATACCGGCATATACCACCGTCAACAGGAGCGACTTCGTGGCCGAGGTCGACGCTGACGCCGTCTATATAGAGACGTGGAACGAGGGCAAGACCGCCCTGGCCTTCACGAGCACGCTGGACGGCGACAAGCCGCACCCCATGGACCCGCGCAACGCCCTCAAGCAGACCGTTGGGTACCTCGCGTCGAGGGGGTACGAGGTCGTGATGGGCGCCGAGGTGGAGTTCTTCCTGGTGAGAGGCAACCCGCCGTCCCTCGTCGACAGCGGGGCTTACTTCGAGGGCTATCCGCTGAAGGAGACCATGCCAGTCATGGAGGAGATAATAGAGCACTTCTATCTGTCGGGCATAGGATTCACCAAGACCCACCACGAGGTTGCGCCCAGCCAGTTCGAGGTGAACATACCGGCGGGCGACCCGGTCCAAGTGGCCGACCAGATACTTGTGTACAAAATACTGGCAAAATCGATAGCCCAGAGACACGGCTTGATAGCCACCTTCATGCCGAAGCCGTTCTGGGGCGTTAACGGATCGGGGATGCACGTACACGTGAGCTTCTGGCGCGACGGCGTCAACCTATTCGCGTCGTACAAGGAGCCAACGCCCGAGCTCAAGTCGGCGATAGCCGGCGTGTTGAACAACGCCATGGCCAACAGCGCCTTCGTCGCCCCGCTCGTGAACAGCTACAAGCGCCTGGTGCCCCACTACGAGGCCCCGACCCGCGTCGTCTGGGGGATCGGCAACCGCTCCGCCATGGTGAGAGTGCCCTACTACGGCAAGAAGATAAACCGGTTCGAATACCGCCACCCAGACCCGTCGGCCAACCCCTACCTGGGCTTCTCGGCGATACTGCTGGCCGCGTTCGAGGGGCTAGACAAGAAGCTCGAGCCGCCGGCTCCCGTCGAGGACGTGGCGTACGAGCTCGCGGGCGTGAAGGAGACCCCCAAGCATCTGGGCGAGGCGGTCAAGCACGCGTCTGAGGGCGCCGCGGCCAAGAGCCTGCCGCAGCAGCTGGTCAAGGCGTATCTGTCGCTGAAGGAGAAGGAGTGGGGCGACTATCTGGCCAACGTCGCCGAGGGGTGGGACAGGACCTGGAACGTGATAACCAGGTGGGAGTACGATCAGTATCTCGAAACCGCCTGATGTGTAGAATCCTGCTGTTTCGGAGACCCCCGGCCAGATCTTTTCAGATCCTTCGTTGAGATCTCCAGGAGGGATAGGACGCTCGGCTTGAGCCACGGGT
>JGI20127J14776_1000359_pt1 | contig 11954 bp, 4 predicted proteins | sample JossMetagenome_2_FD_14776 | JGI IMG/M metagenome (IMG submission 14776)
AAACGACGCCATAACCTCTACATACTTGGACAAATCTTCCATCAATGAACGGAGCTTCCACTCGTCATGCTCGACAACCACTTCTAAAGCCTCGCTCACGTCTATTCCTGCATCCCTAAATTTCTCTTTAACGGCTCTCAGGAAACCCAGATAGCTACGCCATGAAGCCTCTGTCTCTCGCCTAATAGACTCAATCATCTTTGAAGCAAAGAGTAGCATCGCTTCCTCGTCATTCAGGAGCTTCACAGCCACAGCTTCAACATTTGAGGGATCTTCTAATACGAGACGTATGTATCTTTCAATATGCTCATTGACACGACGGGATAAAGTGGATTCAGAGCCCTCTACTTTTATGAATGAAGATGGAATTATCATCTTCAAGGCCTGTGACACGCAAATCACCAAAATACTTGTTTTTCGCATTTCCATGAAATGCATACTTAATTTTAAAATTTACCTATCTTATACATTAACCATCCCTATAAACACCAATTGAAGCGCGCATCTCAACATCCAGCACAGAATCATTACTTTAACGCGCACGGTCGTGATAAAGCTTATCAATAAAAGGAGACAACGAGGCTACCTAGGCAGATCCACGTCAAAACGAATTAAACCAGTCGATATTATAGCTTGACCGAATCTTTACCAGAATATTGAACGCGGCTTTGAACTGCTACAAGAAAACTTAATTAAACTTACAAAGTAATTTCAAATTGTGGAAGAAGTTGTCGTGACAAGCGACTTCAAAGTCGAGATACCAGAGGAGCTGAGAAAGAAACTAGGTATCAAGCCTGGAGACCGCTTCATAGTAAGAATAGAAAAAGGAGCAATAATCCTCCAGCCCCTCAGACCCAAAGAAGCACTAGAAATACTCGAAACCATAGCCGACCGCTACCTCGGCGGGCCGAGGAGTATAGACGCGGCAAGACTAATCGAAGAGTCCCTTGACAGGGAAGCGGGTATACATTGACACAAACATCTTCATTTATGTTGCAACAAGACACCCAGACTACTACGAAAAGTGTCACGATGTACTCGAAGCTCTCGTCTCAGGAGATTTCGAAGCCTACGGATCAAAACTAGTACTCTTCGAGTTATTTGGAGCTCTTTCCAAATATAGCGTTGATGCAGCATACAAAACTTCACTTGCATATCTTTCACTCCCCATAAAGCTAATAGAACCCTCCCTAGAAGCACTAGATTTAGCCCGAGAAATAGCTCGCACTGCGCGCGTCACATATGATTCCCTACACGCAGCCCTAGCCATATCTTCTGTAGCCGACACCATAGTCACTCAAGACCTAAAAGACTGAGAGAAAATAAAGAACAAATGGAGACAAATATCTGCAAGATACAGCCTAAAAGAACTGCACGTATACTCGCCCACCCACGGCTACCTCTAGCCACGAAGAAACAGCAATCCTAACGCGATAACACGTATTGGAAAATTAATTTTATGCCTCATATCCGTTAAGAATAAGCGGCACCCCTTCTCGTTAACTAATCTAAAAATCAAACCTCTTATGAGACACAGGGTCGTTTTGTAATTCTCAGCAGTACCTCTTTGATCTTCGCTTTAACCGAAGGATAAAGCATCTCAATTTATTCCAGTACCCTCCTCTCAGCCTCTAACCGAAACATTATCCAAAAACCCTAAAAACTTCATCCTCACCTACCAGTTCATCACTAGACTCAATAGCCTCTTTCTCGTCATCGAGAGGCTCCTCCCCTGGTACAAGTCTATCAACAAGCCTTTTATATAGGAGCCTCAGCTCTTTAAGCTCATACCTTATTTCCTGCAACAATTCCACAACCTCGGACATTATGCTCCTAAAACCGTCCACCCAAAACAAATATATAAGGAACGCGCCCTTCCCCAACATGAGAAACATTAGTCAGTTATAGCGCGCTATTTCAAAGCCAGAGACGGCCAATCGCCAAAACACTAGGTCTAGCTTAATACATTCGACCACAAAGACGGATTTAAAATTTACCTATATTTAGGCGCGCGCTTAGGCAGAACAATCAAAGAAAACCCCTATTATATTCCTAGTGACACGTGTGCTATAAGCCTTGCAGAGCACCACCACACGCATAAAGCAACCTATCCATGCTCCACTAACCCATTATTCTGTTAAGCTAGGCTACAAAAAGGAGACAAATCGGCACATATTTTTCACAAGTAGAAAACACAACACACATAGAAAAGTCCCCACCTTTTAACCCTAGAGAAGTCTTCCAGGCACCTCTTCATCCAACAAGAGCAACCGTATGCCCGCCATAAGTCTCTTTACTCGCCACAAGGTCCACCTAATAGCGCGCGCGGTAATCATGAAAGTTACAAAATGAGAAAGAAAAATCCCTTTTAAGTTAAAATTTAACTTTTCTAAGCCTGCTAATTGCGATTCCAAATGCTATTCCGACAATGAATCCAACAACCAAGAATAATATCTCGCTCATAGTTACTGGCTCTTTAGTTACTGCAAGCTTTATAGTTTCTGAACTTGAAGGCGCATAGTTCTTGTTTCCTACAGTATAGGCGCTTACTTCATAGTTTCCTTCAGCTAGATTTAATGGCAGAGAATAATCTCCAGTTGAATTTGTAGTTACGATCGAATGGAAAGTAAATCCTTTATAATGAATAGTTATATTCACATTCATATTTGAAATCGGTTCACCTTTTTCTGTTGTGACTTTTCCACTAAGTAAGACTGTTTGTCCTAAATGAAGTTCAGTCACATTAGTTTTTAATGTAATTTTTGTAGCGGCCTTGCTCACAGAAACCATAACTGATGTTGATGAATCAAGATAAAGCTCTGTTCCTGGCCATTCAATTAAGATAATGTATTCTCCAACTTCCGTAGGAGAATAGACAAAACTGAATTTACCTTGTTCGTTAATATCAGTCTCTCCAACTTTTACTTTCGTATTGTTCTCGAACAAAACATAAACATAGGCCTTTGTAAGCTTATGTGGTGCTGGACTTATGTTTCCTTCCAGCTTGAAAGCTTCCCCGTAAACTATACTGCTTCTATTCAATGGAACAGTAATTTTAGACGGTATTTTCTCTACCAGTTGCATATTAAGCGTTACGTTTCTTACTATTCCCATACAACTTGCAATTATTACAAGAGAGTAGTTTCCTTTTGCCGGTAAAGGTTCTAAAACGGTAAAACTTAACTTTGTTGAGTTCAGAGACAGCCTATTTATTTTCAGCTTATTGATTTCTAAGGTTACCTTTACACCACTTGGGGTATCTCTAGCATATAGGTCACAGATTAGTGAGTAATTAGTCTTAGAATTCACCGTAATGGTAAGGGTCGAATTATAACCTTTTATTATTGGTAGAGAAAGGGAACTCTTATCCAAGATGACGTTGAAGGACGGTGGTGGAAGAATTATGTTGATGTTTAAAGTAGCTTCATGGATTGCCCCGCCTCCTGAAGCTTTCACCGTTATGCTGTAGCTTCCAGGAGTTGAACTCCAGCTGGCATACAAGTTTAAAGTCGTGCTAACTTGGCCATTTGAAGGCAATTCAAGTGAAGCTTTCTGTAGCGTAGCTTGAACTCCAGGTGGGACGTTTTCTAAGTTTAGCGTTATACTCGAAGATAATCCCCCAATTGAGCTTAAAGTTATTGTTACATTTTCTGCAGTTTCTCCAATAGTTAAATCTATGCTACTTTTATCTATGCTTACTTTAAAGTCAGGTTTCATAACGGTAAGTAAAGATGAAGCTGATGCTCCTTCATACTCATCGTTTCCAGGCCATGATGCCATTACTTCATAGCTACCTGGAGAAGAAGGAGTCCAAGAATAAGAATACCTTCCACTTGAATCAGTAGGAACCGTAGTTATACTTGACCAGGAGCCTCCACTTGACCTATAAGAGATTGTTACGCTTGCTCCAGATATAGGTGGGGAAATGGAGCCACTTATCTCTACCTTTTCTCCTATGACTATGCTATTTGAAGATAAGGATATTGAAATTGAACTTGATTTCTTTGTTACTGTAAAGGAAATCTTGCTGCTCGTCGCCCCTTTATAGTCGTTGTTTCCAGACCAACTTGCCTGGACAGAGTAGACTCCAATTTTATCCGGAGTATAGGTATCAGAGTATGCGCCGGAGGAAGAGGTTGTTACGCTGTGAGTAAACGTTGAGCCATCTGGTTTTGTATAAGTTAATGTCACGGTTGCTCCTCCAACTGCTGGAGAAATCGCCCCTGAAACACTTACGCTTCCTCCAATCGTTAAAGTTGTTGGAGAAACTGAACAGGATATGCTTGTTGAAATCCTTTGAACAACTACGTCTATCTGCATACTTGAGGTTCCACTTGGAACAGTTCCAGAGGCTGAGCCTGACCTAGCACCATAGGTTGCAGTAACCTGTATCTGGTCTCCAGGACCGTTTATAGACAATGTTACTGCATATTTTCCCTCAGAGTTCGTTGTAGTTGAGACTTGATCAATTGGAGACTTAACTGTAACTGAGGCTCCAGATATTGGGTTTCCAAAGTCATCTTTAACGTAACCATAAACGTTGAATGGAACACCAGGAGCGAAAACTCTCTGAGTAAAAAATGTTAGAATTACTATAAATAAGGCAAGAGAAATCAGACTTTTTACCCTACTCATTTAAACCTCACCTCCATAATAAAGATAATCATCTTTATTTGCATATACAAAGTATGCATGACCTGGAAGGATTTCAAAGTTTGGTTGTTCAACTCCAAACTCTGCAACTTTCTTGTCATAAGAAACATACCTTTGTATTGTCTCATTGAACATGAATACGCTGTCTATCGAGGAACTATAATTTATAAACTTTTCGATTACAGTACTTCTATTCAAGGACGTCCATCCAATTAAGTTGTATCCTTTTCTAAGAGGTATAATTCTCTTAAAGTCATTTCTTATTCCAACAAACGTAACATTTGTGTCGTTACTAACATAAACGAAATAACCGACATTGGGCTCAATTTTAAAGTTAGGCTGAGGAATACCAAATTCAACTAATTTCTTATCGTATGAAACCCATGCTTGACTTGAAGCATTAAACATGAATACACTTTGAGAAACCTCCCCAATGAGACTTAGCAAAGAAGACGCTGTTAGGCTGTCATTTAGCAATGGCAAAGCTATTAAGTTGTATCCTTTTCTAAGTTGTAACGTTATATAACATTTAATCCCAAACCTAATACTAGTGGACTTTGATCCCAACGTTTTATTGATCCCATATGCCTCCTTTCCAGTAAGGTTGAAGAAGTACTCGCCAACTTTACTAACAGTAATGTTAAACCGAGCGTACCCTGAGCCATTCGTGTAAGCTTGAAGCATTGTAGAATTGCCTGCTAGGGTAACTAAAGCACCAGGTATAGCTGAACCATTATGAGCCCATACAACTTTAGCGGTTATTTCAACCGTCTTATTAACTTCTGAAAGTGTGGCGTTTGAAGCTATATAACTTATATTAATGGCCGTCCAAGTAAACTTGTGACTCTCATTGTTGGCTGCAACGGTTACTATACCAGTTCCGTCTCGAACTCCCTTTGCAAAGTAAACGTAACTTGATGGCGAGTTTACCGACACGTTAAAGATCGCCCAGCCAGTACTATTTGTCACTGCTATTGTTCCATTAAAAGCAATAATTCCTCCTGCTATTGAAGTAAGGTTATGTGCGTAAGCTAAGTGAGCATATATTCTAACAACTTCTCCAATATTCACGAAGTCTTTATCCCAAGTCATTTGATCTATTTTAAGTGCGGTCCAAGTAATAGAGGGCAATTGCACAGATTTTCCCTTAGTGATATGACCAGTTGAATCTCTCACCGGGTTCATTATATATTTATATTCTCCTGGTTTGTCCTGACTAATGTTGAAGATTGCTACGCCACTCTTATTAGTGTAAGATATGGAATTGCCTAGGCTGATGAGCCCCCCTATAACAGGAGAACCATTATGAGCCCATATGAGGGTTCCTGTTATGGTAATAGACTCGTTTATATTAGCAAAATACTTTGAAATAGTGTAGGAGGAAATCCTTAGCTCTGTCCACGTTACTGTGATATTAATGTTTCCAGGCATGCCCACCGTAACATATCCAGTTGGATCTCTTACAGCAACCGCCCTAAAGAGATAAGTATTGGGATCATCATAGGAAAAGATCCAGCTAGCCCACCCTGTCTCATTTGTCTCCTTCTCTATTCCATTAAGGCTTATGATCCCAGCCTTTATCGCTGATGAGTTATGGACCCAGCGAAGGCTTGCATATAAGGTCACATTTTCTCCTGTATTTGCTAACGATTTATCCGTGATCAAGTTCAGTACCAAGGCAGTCCATGTCAGCGTGCAATTCTTAGGTTCCTCATGGGCCCTTATGACTCCAACGGCATCTTTTATACCCCAGATGCTAACAGTTATGGAAATTGGTCTACTGTAACTTAGTTTGTAGGATGCCCAACCTGTTTCGTTGGTTTCGAGCTGAGTATTGTTGAAAGCGACTATTCCCATTGCAATAGGCGAGTTATTATGAGCATAAACCAATTGAGCATAAATTGTTATGTTCTCTCCAATGTTAATTACGTTTGAAGGTTCCCAAAGCACGTTTAAGATTCTGAGTCCTGTCCAAGTGACATTATGAGAAACAATTTTCAAAGGCATCGTGACCCATCCCATCGAATCCCTTAACGGAATTGCTTTGACTTCATAGACTCCTCCTATAAGCTTAGTTACATTTACCACGGCCCATCCACTGCTATTAGTAATTCCTATCGACCCACTCACATTTACTAGGCCTCCAATAACCGTGCTTCCATTGTGAGCCCACACAAGCTTAACGTAGAATGTTGCATTCTCCCCAATACTTAAGAAATCTTTGCTAAAAGTAAAATCAGTCACGTTAAGCCCAGTCCACGTAAGTTGTGGAGAGTAACTTCCAATAGATGTTGTTACGTATCCACTATGATCCTTTATAGGCTTTATCTCAAAACAATGAATGCCTATCTTATTATAGGTAATGTTAAAGCTCACCCAACCCGTCTCGTTAGTCGTAGCCGTGAAAAGTGTTCCATTAACTCCAACCAAAGCGCCTACTGAAGCTGAATTATTGTGAGCCCATACGACCCGTAGCTGAATTCTTATCGGACTTCCCACGTTTGTTATCGGCTTATCATAGGATGCATTAATCAACTTGAGTGCTGTCCACGTTACTTCACCTGTCTTACCTCTGCACTTTGTAATTGTTCTACTTGGATCTTCTAAAGCTGTTAAGTTGAAGCGGTAAGAACCTATAACACCCTGCGATACATTGAAGGATGCCCACCCGGAAGAGTTAGTCTTTGCAACCCAAGCTTGTCTTCCCAAAGAGAAGTTAACCGTTGCTCCAGGGACGACACTTCCATTATGAGCCCATACCACCTGCACCGAAACACTGACAGTTGTGTTAACGTTAACTAAGAATGAAGGAGCCATAGTGAGGTTGGTCATCCAGAGCTCCGTCCATACTACCTTTGGCTTAACTTCACTAATAAAAGCTGTAAGTCCATAAATCGCATCATCTATCGAACTTATAGAAAAAACTAAGGCTTTCGGAACGTCAGAAACATATGTAATCTCCCATCTACCATATGTGGAGTTCCAAACAGCTTTTGTTCCGTTAACGTAAAGAGAGCCTGCCGACTCGTTAAATGGAACTCCATCATATTCATATACAGCCTTAAACCAAATGACCTGTTTTTCTCCTGTGTTTACTAATGCTGAATTTACACCACCATCATAGATCTTTATTCTATCCCATATGATACTTGGAGGAGTCAAGTTATCATATACCAGTGATAAATCTCCACTCCGTGCTCTTGAAACCTTATATATAAATCTTCCAATCTGAGAGCTATTAACCTCTACAACCCACTTATTGATAGACGAGTTATATGTTGCTAGTGAACCATTAACATAAAGTTGGCCATCTACAAATGGTTTATTGTCATACTCATAAACTGCACTAACAAAAACTTTTTGATTTGACCCTACATCAGCTCTCTTCTTCGATACTTCATAGCTTGTTATTTTTATTCTATCCCATATGACATATACCGACTTTGCTGGAGCACCTTGCTCAAGTACAGTTATATTATACTTATTGTTCTTTATACTACTGATATAGTATGTTTTTTTACCTACTGAGCTAAGAGAGTCTTTAAGCTCCCACCTGTTGCTTGTATAGTTCCACGTCATCGGTAAAGAGCCATTAAGAATCACTACCCCGTCAGTTACTAAACTATCATCGTATTCGTACTTCAGAACGAAGTATATTAGACAGCTTGAGTTGACACTAACTCTCTCGCTTACGGCTCCATAGCTATCAATCTTCACCCTATCCCATATTATTGATGGGGGTAGGTTCGAGTCATAGAAGAAAGTTAAATTGTACATAGAGTCTTTTACTGAAGAAACCTTGAAAACAATTTTGCCAACTTTACTACTTGAATAAGGTAACACCCACTTTTTGATCGAGGCATTGTAGTAAGCATCTGTATCATTAATCTTTAACACTCCAGTCGTAAATGGAACATTATCATACTCATACACAGCATTTACAAATACGAACTGAGTTGAATTAACATTTGCCCTATCATCACTTACCGCATATCCTGTTATTTTGATTCGATCCCAAATAACTTCCAACGAACCGACTACATTATTTATAGTCGTTAGCCCATATATATCACTCAAACCTGTAACTGTATAGCTTTTCTTCTGCACCGTTGTTTGAGTATCTGTAAGCTCCCACCTGTTATTTAGGGAAGACCACTGAGCCGCCTTTCCATTTATGTAAAGTGTTCCTTTGCTATCATCGAAGATCAAGTTATCGCTTTCGTATACAGCCTTAAACCATACCGTAACAGGGGCTCCTACATCAATCCTACTGTTGCTTACGCCTCCATCTATTATTTTTAACCTGTCAACGACGATCTTATAGACAATACTAAAGCTACCCAGGTTTCCAGCCTTATCGCGTGCCCTTACCCGCCAATACCACGTCCCCAGAGACAGATTTTGAGGTATTTGATAGCTTGTAGTAGCTACTTCATACCTTTTAAGATTACTAGAATCAAATGTGGGAGAAGTGTCTATTTCCAGGATATAACTGGAAACACCACTCGTAGAATCACTTGATGCCGTCCAAACAAAAGTTGGCCTAGGATTAACTCTAGACCCATTAGTTGGAGAAGAAAGCGTAGGAGTACTGGGTGGAGTTGTATCTAAAGTTATAGAGGCACTAACAGGAGAAGATTCAAGCCCAACGTAATCCTTAAACTTAACGTAGACTGTCTTTACTCCATCACCTGGTGTTAAGGTCCACTGTTTCGATGTAGCATATGGTTCCCAAGAACTCCAGGAATACCCATCATTGCTAAAGCACATGTAAGCTACTCCACTTCCTCTTCCATCACTAGCACTAATAGCCAACGTTACTGAAGGTGAATTCGTATAACTTGCACCTCCATTAATGGTAATGCTACCTACAGGAGGAGTAGTATCTATCTTGACAGTCCAGCTTCCATAGCTACCACGATTTCCAGCACCATCATACGCCCTCACATAAATCACATGCGAGCCATCCGATAAAGGTGGAGTATCAAATCCTAAAACATTTCCCAGGTTAGTCCAAGAAGTAGTTTGATCAATAGCATACTCATATCCAGCAACGCCACTTCCAATATCACTTACAGCACTCCAAGTTATACGTGGAGTATTATCATTAGTCCACCCAGAAGGCCCCGACAGGGAAGGAGCACCAGGAGGAGTAGTATCTATCTTGAAGGGACCATAATAAACATAGTCCTGTGCATTATTTCCAGCATTATCTCTACTTCTAATATTGAAGTACCATATTCCAGTAGACAATGGAGAACTTGTTATACTCGTTGACGTTGTATAGCTGTAACCTGTAGGATCACCAGGTGCATTAAGCGTCCATCTATACCAGTAGCCGTTGATGCCTGTTCCATAGTCAGAAGCTCCTGACCACTGAACATATACTGTGCTAACATTAGACCAGGTATTTGGTTGAGGATAAGATTTAAACGTAGTAGGATTAGTGGGAGGAATTTTATCAGATGGAGCCCCATCATTCCCAAAGTAAAGAGTAACAGCAGGATCCGCCAGTAGAAGTATTTCTAGTATTGTTTTCTTATCTCTAGCACTTAGCCCCCAGAAATCGCCAGGTCCAAATTGATAGTAACTATCTTCCAAGGCCAAAGCGACGATCATGCCCAAAGGTAGTGCAGAATAATCTCGGATATACTTGAAAAAATTCCTATCAAAGGTATCAAAGTAACCAACATAAGAAATTCCTGTTGAGCCTAAATATCCTAGTATATGATGATCCATAAAGTTAGCCGCAATACACAACTCATCATATTCGATTCTTCCTAGGCAATTAGTGGTTCTACAAGCATCAACATGAAGATATGTTGGATGATTCTTAAAATCATGACCCGCTAAATCGGAAGAGAATATGCCAGAATTATCCCCTGTCGTAATAACAGTAGTAGCTCCATGCGTATTGAAGTAGGCTATTTGTAAACCATTATCTAATTCTCTCAAAACATTATTTTTTGTAAAATCATTATTACTTCTTTTATACCACCTCAGATAGGTTGCTCCTGAACTCGAAAGGAGGTTATAGACATCTTGCGAAGCATCCCCCCAACCAAACTCATAGGAAAATAATGCAGCAAAGCCTATGAAATAATAACTTGATAAGCCACCATTTTCATAAAGATATATAACATTTATATATTCCTGCGTAGCTAAATCAGACGCAGCTATTGGTCGGCCAACAAAAGAATCTATAGTAATAGGTGAATTAGACCATGTATCTGGAGGATGACACTCGTCCCTCTCTGCATAATAAAAATCAGTTGCTATATTAGGATCATCTCCAGTTGGATCTGGGACAAGGAATGTAGTAACTTCACCTGGATCACCATCCCCATATAATGCCACGTAGTAGGGATTGTAATAATTAAGTAGCGATCTAATCGTCCATTCATTATATCCTGCCACATTGAGAAGAATTGCTCCTCTATAACTTGCCAGCATTTGTGCGGCGGGGAGAAAATTATCGTCGCTACTGGAACTATATAAAACAAGATAGTAAACACTCTTTTCACTTTTCGAAGGATTTTGGTTTGCAAAGAAATTGTAATCCTCAGGATTAATCATACTATGCAGTAAATAGTTACGCATCTGGCTTTTCCGAGTGGCTAGGTAGCCTTCATTCCACTGAAGACCAGCTAGAACATTGGGTATCTCGTCTACATTGAAGTGGATAATTTTTACCTTTGTATCATTTATCATGAGATTTACATTTCCCACAGTGAATATATTAGTGGTGCCGTAATCTCTAATGAACTTAAAAACAACATTTAGAACATCTTTATTATATTTCTCGCTATATATTAAAAGGGGCCAATTTAGATAAGAAGCCAAGGGAGCGCAATACGGAGAAGAGCCCGTATCAGCTACAATTATACCTGGACTGAAACTCCATTCCGCAGAAATTAAATGAAGTAAAGAGGTATAATTTAACATAGAAGGAGTCATGTACCCTATCACTTCTAATTTTTCACTAGTTTGTGGAATAAACTTTGTTTCATTCGGTCTCAGCATTATCAAACCAAAGTGTTGTACGTAGGACACATTATGAAAATAGGTAGAGAATGCAACCGCGGCGGGGAAAAAGCTCTCTTCATCAACAAATATAAAGCTTGCAATCCTGTCATTAACACCTTTAACTTGCTCAGAAGACCTTCTTAGACCTCTTGGAATATTCGTAGAATTAAAAATTCTCCAAATTGCTGTTTTTGAATCTTCTAAAAATTTAGAATCTGAATGTATTTTTATATTTTCAAACAAAGCTGAAAACTTTATCGTTATCTTCATTTTTT
>JGI20127J14776_1000366_pt1 | contig 11851 bp, 16 predicted proteins | sample JossMetagenome_2_FD_14776 | JGI IMG/M metagenome (IMG submission 14776)
GATTATAAGTTTCCCTAGCAGTTACCAGCTCTAGGCGATGACATGGTTAAGCTCACGTACGCTAAGTGCTCTGTAATAAAGTTCAGAGGCAGGACAGTAGTCCTATACCCGCCAGCAAAACACCAATCTCAAGCAAAACAACTACACGGAAAAAGAGTACACGCAGCAATAATACCAGAAGAATAACGTCAAACCATATAAACCTATATGAAAACCGAAACAGTTTCACAACGGCTAATAGCCGTGTCACAGGCCTTCCCGTACATATACACCGGCGGCGTCATGCCCTTCCTCTGGAGGCCAGTGCCGTCAATAGATACCTACGCCTTCCACCCCTTCGTCGTAGACATCACCCCCTATCTCCCCTTCCTAGTCGGCTCCCACAACATATCTGTGACTGTAACAAACAACATGAACTACTGGTTGCTGGGCGGGTTCCTGGCGCTTAAAACCTCGAGTCAAAGCGTCTCATACAGGTTCCTAGGGGATTCACCCTCATTCACGAGAAGCGAGGGGCAGACCAGTGTTGGAGGGAGCGTTGTCTACAGCGTCACAACCGCTTTCTCCAACACAGCCTCGTTGAATATAAGTGTGGGGGGCTCAACATACACTTACACAACCCAGTACTATGTTTACGCTAACGGCGTCCAAGCGTACAGTGATGTGTGGTGGAACACGACTCTAAACCAGGTGTGGGGGTACACGAGCACATGGAGCGGTATCACAGTGTCTAGGCTTGAGACATCAAGTATCACGATGAAATACTTTGAGGCGGTTACGCCTCAAGGCGATGTAAGCAAAGCTTCTGTGAGCAACCCTGTCCCGGCGCAAGACGTGCTGAGAGTATTCATAAACCACGTGTACGAGGCTAGATGCTCCTCCAACATCGCGGGCCTGGTTACCTCAACATACATGAGGCAGGCAGTCACTGCTTTCGGAGGGATGGTTGTAGGGCTCTTATTCATATCTCCGACAGGCGCTATAATAACATCTATTACAAGCGTATCAGCTAAGAACACTAAGACGGAGTACTATGAGGTTAAACTAGGGCCAAGCCTGCTCTACAGGTTCAACAGGCTGACAATAGGCTCCACCTCATACCCGCCTCTAGCATATATCCTCGAGAGAGATATCGTCGGCGTCTACTCGGCTAGGTGAACCCCTTTAACCCTATCGAATTTTTTCTCCACGACCCTATCAGGGTATCCTATTAAAAGCAGGTCTATGTAACCTTTGAAGAGGCCTGTTGAGACCACACCTGGAATAGACTCTATCCTCCTCGCAATATCCTCAACGCTCCTATCCGCAGGGATCTCAACGTCAACTATCACGCCGCCTACATCCGATACAACCGGCCCGTACTTCCCCTTCCTCAAGGTTCTCGGGGACGCTTTTAAACCCATGGACCTGATCTTCGACAACACAATGTTTAAGGCCTGGGGTAGTACTTCCACTGGGAGAGGGCTCCTCTCCCCTAGTCTCTCGACAACCTTACTGTAGTCAACTATGAATATGTTGAATCTGGAGCTGTAGGACAGTATTTTCTCGAGGGTCATAGCCCCACCCCCGCCCTTCACCATGCAACCCTCACCGTCCACCTCGTCAGCCCCGTCGACGTAGACCTCGAGGTAGCCCACAGTCGACGGGTCGAGTACCCTGAAGCCATTCTCCGCAAGCTTCAACGCGGTGTCTAGGGATGAGGACGTGAAGAGGAGCCTCCCCCTATCCACGTGTCTTCTGAACAATTCTTCAATAAACTTTTCGACCGTGCTCCCCGTCCCCACACCAACCAGGCTGAACCCTCTCTCCAACACTATGTCAACCGCCCTCTCAGCGACCCTCCTCTTAGCCTCCTCAACGCTCATAATCAACCACCTCGTGGGATATTCTCCAACAACCCATTGATGTACTTCACCACGCATTCCCTGTAACCCGCTGGAAGGCTACCGGCTAGTCTCACAGCACTCAGCCTGGTGTTCTCGACGATATCGGCGACATCCCTGTAGCCCTGGCTCAAGTAGTATACCCCCCTGAGATACGTGGCCATATCGTCCGCCACCCTAACCAAAATGGACTCCACGCTGGCTGAGTCCTCGAGCTCCCTGTACAAGGGTAGGAGGCCGCCGAGCCCCAGCTGGAGGAGAGCATCCTCCTCAACCATCCTCGCCATCCCGCCAAGCCTCTCCTTGACAGGCCTAGGTAAATCCCCGCTCACAGCCTCCGGCACATCATGTATGATAGCCATCGCAAGCGCCTTCTCCCCGTCCACGCTTAAACCGCACTCCCTAACCTTCAGCACTAAGCCCAGAGCTATCAGCGACACCAGGTGGGAGTGGGAGGCAACATCCTCGGCCACACTAGCCGGCACACCCCTGATAAGCCAGCCAACCCTAGGGACATTACGCAGGTAAGCCAGCCTGAGCAAGCTAATATCAGGGCTCATTCTCCACTGCCCCGCAAAACCCTTTCCAGGTAAATAAAGAAGGTAGGATAGGTTAAAAAAGAAAACACGGTGGCAACGTGATCTACAGCCTGTCTTCATACAAACAAGGAATTGATGAACAAAAACCGTAAGGTTAATTAAACTAGGCTGTAAAATAGGTTAGTCCTACCCCGCTTATAATCCATAGAGGCCATTATAAGAGGGTTAAAGAACATCGAGGTCACGAATACAATGTTGAATAATGAAATAGTTTTCTCTTACGGGTTCGTGAGATCGGCGGCATAATAGTACAGTAGTGCATTGAAGAATGTGCAATTTTTGTAAAGTGTTTTTCGAGGTTAAGCATGTTCATGGGTTTACTTTTCATGTGGATAGTAATTTATTAATGATTAGCCCACGTATCTCCATCGCTTTTTCAGGTGGTATATAATTGTAGAGGGTTCTATTGAACTCGCCATCATGGCATTTACTGTTAAGTTTTAGGTGTATTAACTCATGTAGTATTAGATATCTTAATACTTCTTCGCCAAGTTCTAGTAAATTCTCATTGATAAATATAGTTTTTGTTCTCAGGTTTATGAATGCTGACCTTGTCTTATACTTCTTTATCTTTACTCGTACTTCATCATTTATTCCCAGTGCCTCCTTGTATTTCTTTAAGATTTCTTCAACGAGGCCTGCGTAGTTCATCGATGATCACTCTCTCTACGTAGTCCAAGATTTCATCGGCTAATCGCTCCTTCTCCCTTGTATCTATTGGTATTTTTAAACTGAACAAGTCTCTTAATAGCGCATCTCTTAGTTTAACTCTGTCTCCACCGCGTATTTCACGTATTTGTCTACCAGCAGACTCGTATCTCGATAGTATCCTTGGGAGTGCTTCTTCAAACTTGCTGAGTTTAGATATTTTGATATTAAACCTCTTAGCTAATGATTCTCTTACATCATAGCTTATTCTCTCGTGTAGCCTCATACCTCTCCTCATCTTCAAGTAGATATTGAGCTCGTTGAGCATGCTCTTCAACTCGTTTACTACATCAATGTCTACTCTCCTAGCCCATTCCTCCTCCAGCTTCTTTAATCTCTCATAAATATACTTGTAGACAGGGTTTGCGGGCTCCGAGTCAAGGAATCCCCTTATAGTTGATAATACATCAGCAGTGATGTAAATCGAGATCGGGCTATGTGGATCCACGGAGTCTAGTTCCTTAGAGAGCTCTTCTATAGATAAAGGCTCTATTGTAAACTCCTCTACTAATTCAATACCCGGTATCACCGTCTTCTCGTGAACCATTTTTATTAATCTATCCCAGAATTCTTGGGATACACCTTTACCTCTACGCTTCAATGTAAATAAATTATATAGCTTGCCAAGGACAACGGCATCGTCCTTCAACTCGAGTTTACCAGGATGGGAGCCTAGTGCTCTATATAAGTTTACAATACGCCTTATCTTGGCAATTAAGTCTAGCACCCTATGCTCTCCTATTGAGCAGCCCATTACGAGCATTCTAGCAGCTTTTTCAAGCTCGGTCACTGCTTCTTTATCTCTGCCTTCCTCAAGTAGCTCTATCACCCTATCTATATCTAATGTAAACCCGTGGTTGCCAACATTCACACCGTTTTTGAGCACTGCTTTAACCTCATCCACTAACTCACGCAGTTCTTCAAGCCCCTTGTCGATTGCTTGTACACTCTCTACATATATCTTCTCATAGGTTTCCCTATCTAGTAGTTCATACTTTTTAATAGTCTCCTTCACTTGCTCTAAGAGACCGACGAAGTCTATTATTAACCCAAACTCCTTAACTACCTCCCCCTCTTTGAACGGTCTATTAACTCTCGCAATAGCCTGTAGTAGCCTGTGCTCATAGAGCGGTTTATCCAAGTACATTACTTTGAGGCGTGGACAGTCAAAGCCCGTTATCAACATATCTGTAACTATTAGTATCCTCGGGTCTTCTTCCTCCTTAAACTTGTCTTGAATTAGCCTATTTACTTCCTGCCAATCCCTATAACCCTTGTGTCAGGACCCACAGCCTCGCCGAGTCTACGGGGATCCACAATTGCAACTTCACTCCTCTCAAACCCACTATCGAGGAGGGCGGCTTCCACCTTGCATAGTCCATACTGACTAGTTTTCAACCTCCCATGTTCATCACTCTCCACTGGGAACAGCAACCTCCCTGCAATAACTGGGAGTACATCCATTGGCAGACCAGATGCAAACCCAAGATATGTCTTATGGTATGTGCTTACTAGGCTCTTATCCCCCGTTAAAACTATTTTGAAACCATTAAACAAGAGAGGATCCCTCCAAACCCATTGCTGGGTACTCACACATGTTTTAATAAACCTTCCCCACGCTTGAGAACAATCTCCATGCTTACCGCACTAGATCAGGGATGGGAGTAGCGCTGGCGATTTACAACTACAGATTGGGAGTAGAATAGAAGAGTATGCAATGCGTAGTTGATAGCGCTATTCTAACGGCTAGCGGAACGATTAGGCATATTGTTCTTACCAGTTTCCCCAGCATTACCCCTAACACCCTCCCCCTCAGGCTACTGTAAAATCGTGCTTTCCAGCTGGAACCATGTATGGGGGGCCATGAGCCATTATTCCAAGCTGGAACGATGTCTCAATATCCCCGCATCTAGTACTTCAGTGTATAGGATCCTCATGACGCACATGACTCGTCTTAATACCTCTGCTAACAACTCGTCCTCAAGTATGGATTTTAGGAGATGCACTCCCTTCCTTAATGCGTTTAAAACCTCGTATATGATCAACAACTATATAGCTCCCTTAAGTACTTCCACATTCCTTCGACGCCTTGACTAGTGAGGATGTGTTGAAGAAGAGATAGTCATTAAGGCCCCCTATCCTCTCTCGCATGTCTTACAACTCTACTAACATCAATTGCGTCGAGTGCATTGCTTAATTTGCTAAGCCTCTGATCAGTTAACTCTAACTCCCTCTTCTCAACATCCTCCTCGAGCTTCCTCCGCAGGAACTCGGAGATGTTGATCCCAAGCATCCTAGCCTTCTCCACAACCCCCCTCTTAACCTTAGTGGAGACTGTTACATAACTAACCATAGTGTCAAACAATAAATAATTACAATAAGCAAGTCCATATACATTTGTATACCTGGAGTAAACTTTGTTGAAGTCGGAATTCGTGGGTTGTAATTGGAGCCCTAGGCCTTCTGAGGACTAGCTGAATAACCAGTTAGAGAATACACTATTGGTACTTCCATGGTGTATGCTGGAGTGCACTCGGACTTATACGGATTTTAGCTTTCAATTCTCATTAAATGTATATTTTAAAGTTTTTGAATAGTCAATGGGTTTACTGGCCCGTGTGGGTGTTTTTGGGTTGATAGCTTCTCGTGGTGTTGGTTTTGTTGGGGGTTTTTAGAGTTGCTTTGTTTAGTGTTTAGTGGATTGCTCGTGGGGTTTCCAGTTGACTTTGGGCCACGCATAGTCTATCTCGGCTTCGAGGGTGAAGACTATAATATCATGGAATTCGACCCAAGCATAGAGGTTGAGACACCTAATGGTGTTTGGAGACTTGTTGGTGGACATAGGCTCTGGGTTGCACCAGAGGTTTATCCAAGGACTTACGCATCAGATGATAGGCCTGTGAGGATTGAGGCTAGTGGTGGATCCATAGTTTTCGAGGGTGCACCGGACTACACTAATGGCTTGTTGAAGAGGATTAGATTCGAGCCTGGGTCTTCAATGCACTCTTTGAGAGTGATCCATGAGGCGGTGAATATTGGTAGGTGGACTATTGAGTACTCTCCATGGGCTATAACAGTGCTCAGACCATGTGGATTAGCCATTATCCCGTTAAAACCCAGGAGGCTTGATAAACAGGGCCTACGAGTAGATAGAGTCATAACGCTGTGGCCATACACACGCCTCAACGGCCCCATGTTAAAGCTAACTAGAGACTACATACTCATCAACCAAGACCCTGGTGTAGAGAACCCCTTGAAGATAGGTGCCACAGCGAATCCGTTTATAGTAGCATACCAAGTAGACAAGTACTTGTTCACTAAGAGAGTTGAGTATCGGCCAGGGAAGTACCCAGACCACGGAGTATACGTAGAAGTATACACATCGAGAAACTACCTCGAGCTCGAAACACTAGAACAATTAAAACATGTGGAACCGGGGAAGCACGCACCCATATAGAAGAGTGAACTCCATCAAAAACCACAATACCCGGGCCAACCATTGAAAACCTAGACAAAGGACTCAAAATAGCTTAAAACACCATCAAGTTTAAAATACTTAAGACTCTTCAAAGTAAAGCCCACATTACAGCGGTCAACAACCAATAACCCAACATCAAGGTGTAAAACAAGGATCCTGTAATGTGTATAGCTCATTCACCTGGACGAATCCATTGATAATACTCGCCAAAGAGTTCCTCAGCAACAGTGCTCCCGNTTCTCATCGATTTCAAACACCACTAGAAGCAAGGGTGAATGGGAATGNGCTTTACTCTCCTGTATAACTCGTATTAACTGTTTCTTTCTAAACTACATTACAACCGAGAGCCTGTTTTTGTGAGAAAGAGATGACCTGTTAATTCTAGATAGTTCTCATACGGCTCAATTATATTTGACCCTTGTTACTCCTTGTGAGGCTCTCTTTTGAGACCTTGTTTGAAACAACTAAAGGTTAGATAAGTGCTCTGAACCAACACTATATCGAGTTTCCTAATAGGCTGCCGATCATTCTACTCACTTGTTTAATGCTTTCATCTACGTGATTTAATGAGAGCTCTCTGCAAACCCTATCCATACTTCCATGCTTTATAATCCTCCACTCCTCCTCTCTACAGAATTTACTTGTGGTTTTACATAGGAACTCCTCAATGTAGGGATTGAATACAATTGCTATTACTATCTTATCTCTCTTGTAGACCCCCATGTAAACAGATCCATTAAACATTGCATCCCTGAATTCAAAGTTTTTATCAATGAACTCCCTCATAGGGCCTACTTCGTAGTCTATTACAGCTATAATAGATTCGTTCTCAATCAGCTTCCCGCGGAGACTCTCAATCTTCTTTAAGACCTTGTCACGACCCATCTTGGCGTCGTGTCTGGTTTTAGCCTCTACACCTAGTTCCCTAGCTATTTCGCCAGCTATGCATGCATTAGCATAGCACTCAGCTAGAAGTAGTTTCACCCTCTTCAACTCTTAATCTCCTTCGGGCTTACAGCATATTTCTCCAAGACCTCGGATGGTGGTTTACGGAGTATGTCTTCGAACCCCACAACATCTTCAGCCATTTTACCAATATCTAGTTCTTTGGCACACGTAGATCCACCTGGACACCTATACACATAGAAGACCCTAGTGTTCTCTACACGATCCGATAGAAGCGAGGCAAATAATGGATTATGCGTTGTGACGAGGACGTAGGCATCCTTCACTAGCTCACGAATAGAGTCAACAATGAGATCTAGGAAATATGGGAAAACATGGGCTTCAGGCTCTTCGAGCAAAACAATGTACTTCTTTTCAATACCGTAGTTTTTAGCATAGTAATGCGAGGACTTGAGAGCTAGGACAGTGTATAGTGTCCTATATATACTCTCTGAAACCCCCAGAGCATCTACTTCCGAGTCGTAGTCAAATATCAATACTTCCCCAGATCTACGTAGTTTAACTTCCACTTTCTCTCCCACATACTCCCTCAGTACATCATTAATGCCTCTTACTACAGATTGATGCCTTCTAAGAATAAATGGAACATTCCAGCCAAGCTCACTTAGTACAGATACAGGTGTATTTTTAGCATTTGAAATGTTTAAGAGGCGAAAGTGTAAACCACATGTCTGAGGATTTATACAAGTTCCAATTGCTAAACCGTACCGGTCAAATCCAAATAGCCTAGTCTCGAGTAGGGGGATTTGCTTAGCAATGTTTTGTAATTCACTCATAGGATCTGGTCTCAATGTGCGCAAGTCCCATGGTAAGGGCTTCTCGTTTACAACTATTTTTAGAGACCCGGAGGCGTAGGAGATCTCGTAGTTTAGAGAGATGTTGCCCGAGACCCTTATTCTTACGGGCTTGCTTATATCATTATACCTGAAGAGCTGGGAGACTTCTTGGAATCTCGCGATGAGTGTTAAAGGCTCTAGGTTTGAAGCATTGTTTGCATACTCCTTGTCTAAAAGCTTGAATCTATGTAGGTGCCCTACTATTCCAAGCGCGTCAAGTATGTTTGATTTCCCAGCGGCTGGAGGACCTAATAGTATGGTTAGATCTCCAAGTTCGATTTCAACGCTCTCAACGCTCTTAAACCCCTCAACTCCAATACTTAGCGCCAAGAATCCCGCGCTCTCCATGCTCTTTATATTGTTATTAAAGCTCCACTAATATGTACTTTGCTTGTTGCGAGAGGCGGAGAACAATAACCATGAGATCACAGAGTTGATGCATGGGTCTTCGCATTATGACGCATCGTGCCACTTAAGAACCTATAATGACCTATGGAGCTCCCTATGCAAGGTAAATGACCAGGACCACAATAGAAACGCCTACTATAACTGTGATAAAACGGTAAAATTATTATAGATTAAAATTGATATATTATTCTATTAAGAGGGGTTTTCGTGGCTGTAGACTATAGAGTTCAATTAGACTTTCAGAAGATAGAGCTTGGTTTTGTGAAGACGAATGACGATAGCTTAATATTGGTTCGTGTAGCGGTAATAGACGTCAAACCTACTGGGAAGACGGGGCCTTTTGGCCCTGAGTTTAGTGTCGATTTCGTTGTAGGCATATCTGTTCGTCCCTCTGAGAGGGCGAAAGAAGAGATCAGGGATAAGCCCACGATAGATCCAAGTAAGCCCGTTGAGGAAGGTTGGATGCTAATTGAGATCTTGGATAAGCGTTATGCCTACGAGGAGATAACGTATAGAGCTGAGGACCTCGGGGACTTTATGATTAGAGTCGAAGTTGAACCAATCATGGCGGCTAAGAACACGCTCTACAAACTACCTGATAATACTCCGCTCTACGTTGTAAGGTGGGTTCCAAAGGTATTGTCTAAGCCTCTTAAACACGGTGAGCCTGCTTGAGCTTGAAATTAGCCCGTAGATACAAAGTTGATAGTAGACAAAGAGCGGTAGGAGCCCTAGCTAGGTCTAGTATGAATGCTCCTCATTTAAATACGGCACGTGCTGAATTGTACGTCAGCACCTTTGAGCACAAGAGAGTACAAGAAGTTTCAGGCGGCTATGTTGGAGTTCAACTAGCTGAGGTCTCCACATTGACTACCAGCACTAGTGTTACAAGTAACACTTTTAGAAATGTGTTAAATCCGTTAGCGACAATTAAGCGGTACTACACCGGGCTTCTTGAGGGCAAAATAGATCTGACGACGGTTCTCAAGAAGTATGCTTTGACTGAGAGATTCGAAGAGGCTATTAGAGGTCTCTCGGACTTCGTAGACCTGAGTCAGCTAGCAGCTATGTTAGCATGGCTTGAGGGGTCGCTGGAGGACTACAGGCTGGAGGGCTTCACGCTCCTCAAAGACCCAGAGTCCAATGAACCCCTCACAGTAGCGATCCATATTGGGGGTTGTGACTTCGAGGAGTGGGGTGCGATCGTGAAAAGCATTAAGCAGAAGCTCCTAGAGGAGGGCTTCAGCGACCTGGCAGGCAAGGTGACGATAGTGTGTATAGATGTATTCAGAAGGACAAGTTAGCTCTGAACCCCACTGAGTTTATTGAGTTTGTCGAAGAGGCTATATCAAAAGAACCTAGCATACTAGATGAAGTCGTGTTAAGGAGATTTATTAGTGCACTTTACTTTTCTCTGCTTAACTACTGGGCTGAAAAGAGCTACGTTAGAGGTAGGCGGGGTAGAGGGGGGCCTTGTCAAGATTCTTTTAGCTATTCTGACTTCCATGTGTATTTATCTCAGAAACAACTAGATAACGTAGCACACTTTCTTTTTCTTTACAGAGTAGCTGCTGATCACTACACGTTAAACCCCACCTATATAAGACTTCAAGACCGTTTATGGGGAGGTGTATACTACGTGGAGTTAAATTACGACAGCCTCAAAAGAGCGATTGAGCTCGCTAAAGAAGCGTTAAGAGCTATGGAGTAGCAGTAGCTCAATAGCAATGAGAGTATAGTCGCGAACCCACCTTGCCTTGACACTAAGAGTCGAAACCTACTTGTCAGGGTGATCTATGTATAATCGCAGAGACTAGTCGTGGTAGACGCGAGTACCCGTTAAGTCAGGTGATATAGCCACATAAAGCGTGACTATGAAGAGCCGAGGAGAGCTCAGGATCAATAACTGGTTGTTAATCTAGCTTGACTCGGTATATGTGTATGTTGCTAGATTTACTTAACTGATCATTTTCAGCGTATTGCTCTTTCAGCCATCAACGAGTATGAGACGTCTAGGGGTGAACTATTTAGACAGAGGCGGTAGAGAGACCGACTAACACGGTAGCTAAAATGTTGAACGGTAGAACCGCTTCTCGTTAAGTGTTGATCTACTATTAAACACGTGTATGGTTGATCGTACGATGCTGGTACATGTAAAAAGTATAGTAGTGTTAGAGGTGTTTCCCTACAGGGTTCTCAGCGTCAACGCCTATCAATATCTGCGTTGAGATCGTAATCTTGGGGGTGTGGTCTTAGTGAGCTATAGGTTATCTCTCTATCCGAGGAGAACTGGTTTGTGGTTAAGGAGACTGGTGTGTATGGCGCTTCTGAGGCTACTCGTGGGAGGCATATACGGGAGCTCGTTAAGCCCGGCGATGTACTCATATTCTACGTGACTAAGAAGGGGTCAAAGAGGCTTGGAGACAAGTTCGTGGGGCTTATGAGGTCGCCTCGGAGCGGTTTAGAGAGGAGAAGCCACTGTGGCCAGACGAGGCCCGCGAGGGTAGAGTCAAATACCCTTGGAGAACCTGTCTAGAGCCGGTTAGACTGGGATTAGTAGACTATAGCGAGCTAGCATCAAGACTGAGCTTCGTAGTGGATAAGAAGAGGGGGGGCACCACTAATAGGGATACCTGGGAACTACAAGAGGCCAATACCAAGAGGAGATGCAGAGCTAATAATAAACAATCTTAAATAAACGGATCCAGTACACTTCATAGTAATCCAAGTACATTTCTACTTTCTAGAGGCCGTAGTACTACACTATTTCCCTCAGTGGCGTGTTTGCCTCGTCCTTTTATGCTGAGAGAGCCTCGGAGCGTTCTTGCTATTTTAGGTCTACTTTTCGCTTTGCGGTTGGTAGACATATGGGTTTATTTAGGTGGTAGACTCTGTTTATTTAGATGGGTGTGTTTGTGAGCGTCTTCAGTGTGAAGATTAAGAGGGAGTTGAAGGAGAAGATGGAGAAGTATA
>JGI20127J14776_1000368_pt1 | contig 11799 bp, 12 predicted proteins | sample JossMetagenome_2_FD_14776 | JGI IMG/M metagenome (IMG submission 14776)
CCAGCAGGACGGCGCGCCCCACGTTCTTCCCATAGGCGGCCACGGCGCGGGGCCAGGCGTCGACCCCCGTCACCGCGCCGCGCCCGAGGGCCTCCGCGAACCCCAGCGAGAGGCCCCCCATGCCGGCGAACAGATCCAGCACGCGGACGTCGGGGGCCATGTGATCCCTCACCGGACGCATTCCCGGCCCGTATTTAAGGTAGGATCCGCATTTAAGGAGTGGCACTACGCCTATACCAGTGCAGGTATGCGGCCGAGCGGCCCCTCGATCCGCGGCACGGCGCAGAACGGCACCCCCTCACGCAGCCCCGCGAGGCGAATGGCACCATGGCCCGCCAGCCCGGCACCAGATAGCATGCCGGCATCAGGTCCCCCGGCCTCGGGATATGCCCCGCCACACCGCATCGGCGCCCGAGAGCGCCGCGCATCCGGGAGCAAAGAGGTGCGGATCCGCCGAGCCAGACCTCCGCGCCGGGAAACCGGGCCTTGCAGTAACGTGAGGCCCGTGACACAGATGCGGCCGGGGACCGTGGAGGCGGCCGGAGCGCGGCGCTATACCTCGTTCTCCGGGATCCTCTCACGCCTGCGCCGGCCCCCACCGCGCGGTGGGTCGGGGTCCGCGGCGCCTAGGAACGGCTCGAGGATCCGCTGCAGCTCGGGCCGCACGTCCTCGAAGCGCGGGTCCGAGAGCAGGCGCCCCAGGCTCAGGGGCCGCAGCCCGGACCGCGCCGCGCTCCTGACGTAGTACCGGATCCTGGCCCGCGAGAGGTCCGTGCGGGCCAGCTCCGCGTTACGTTGAGCCCACTCCCAGATCCGCTCGACCGCCCGTTCCTCTGGGAGGCCCAGCACGTTCACCAGGTACGGGGCGAGAACCAACCAGGTGAGGCGCTCGCGGCCGTCCGGGAGGCTCGCGCCCAGCAGCGCCTCGATCCACCGGATCGGCCCGCCCGGCCGCTCCGCGGTGGGCCGGGGCGGCTCGGGCGGCGGCTCGCAGTCCGCGGCCGCGCGCGAGAGCAGGTCCGGCAGCCAGGGCACCAGCGGGACCTCGGGCCGCTCTGGTATCACGGTGCCGAGGTGGTCCGCGGGGTGGAGGGCCGCCTCCCGCAGCAGCTTAGCGGCCTCCCCGGGGTCCTCCGGCAATGCCTCGAGGTTCACGGGTATCGCCCAGCCGCCCCCCTTCCCGTCGCGGCGCTTCGTGAACGGGAGCCGCGCCATGTGCTTCGGCACCAGGAAGGCGGGGTCGGCCCGGATCTCCAGCCCCGCGCCGGCCGATATCACCCCGAGGGCCGCGCGAACCGCGCACGCGTAGAGTTGCTCGGGCGGCGCGGGGCCCACGGCGCTCGCGGGCCTGAAGTCGGCGTAGAGGTGGAGCGATTTGTGCGCGCTGTAGTATACGCGCGGCCGGGCGCCGTCCAAGGAGTGCGCGAGGAACGAGAGCACGGCGCGCGCCGCCCTGATGTTGTCCTCGAGCTCGCCGTCGAGCTCCAGGATCACCTTCGATATCACGGGCGCGCCGCGGGGCGCGAGCTCCGGGACCGCGAGCGGGTTCACGAGGGCGTGCATCTCGCGGCCCTCGGCCATCGCGGCGAGGGCCCGCGCCTCGAACGCCTCTGGCGTCGTCACCAGGACCCACTCGCCGCGGTCCCAGCGTGCCAGCGTCGGGAGCTCGCAGCCGCCGAGTGTGCCCTCCCCGGGGTCCGTGCACCTGAGGTGGGCGCGCCACCAGGCGCGCGCCGCCGATGCCAGGGGATCGCGGGGGTCCACATGGCAGCGTGCCTCCGGAGCCTTTAAGCTGGGCACACATACTTGCGCTGGCATTACCACGCTCCATGGATGGACGATGGCAATCTTTCGAGAATCTTATTGATAATATTTGATATGGGTAGACAAGGTAGGCAACGGTAGCTAGGGGGGATCTGGGAATCAAAGATATCAATCCGGGTAGACAAGGTAGACAACAGTAGCCATGGGGGTCGGCGAATTTTCGGGGGCGATGAGGCCCCCATTCCAGGCCAGGTCTACCTTGTCTACCCTGTCCACCCACCATCATGACTTCAAGCAATGCCTGCGCCGGTACGGGCGGTTGGGGCCGCGCGTCACCCGAGCCCGGCCCCATCCTCCCCGTCCGCCGGCTCCAGCTCCGCGAGGAGCTCGCTGAGGGGGACCCGGACCGCGCTCACATGGGTCTTGCGGCCGCCGCGGCTCTCGGAGAGCCGCGGGTCATACTCCCACCCCATGAGGTCCGCCAGCGCCCGCAGCGAGGTCACGCCCGGCACAGCCCTCCCCAGCCGCTGCAGCGCCTCGCGGTAGATCCTGACCTCATCACCGCCCTGGGCGCGGGCGACGCGGGCCCAGGGCAGCAGCTCCTCCCGCAGCACCGCCTCGGCGCGCTCGCGCAGGGTGGGGCGGTTGCCCTCGTCCATCCTGTGGTACGCCCGGTAGGCGTCGTTCACCTCGGCGATCAGGAAGGCCAGGACCGCGCGCCTGAACTCGTCGACGCTCGGGCCCTCCTCGCCGCCCTCGGCCTCGAGATCCAGCCAGGCCGGCGGCTCGCCGCCGAACGCCTCGCGGTAGCTGTCCCTCAGGAGCCCCGCGAAGTCCAGGTCCCCGGGGATCCCCTCCCTCAGGACCCTGGCCGCCACGTAGCGGCCTATCGCCTCCAGCGCCCGCAGCCGCGGCCTCACCTCCCTGTTGTACAGCTCCTGCCTCTCCCTCGGCACGACCTCGCTGTATGTGAAGCCGATCACCAGCGCGAAGCGCTTCAGGAAGGCGGGGTCGTTGAGCGGCATCGCGTTCGAGGTGAATACCAGGGGCGAGCGGGCGCGCACCTCCCTGTACTCCGTGCCGCCGTAGTACCGGCCGCGCGCGACGGTGCGCTCCGCGGCGTTCTTTATCACATTTACGAGCTCCTCATGCCGATCCTCACGGAACAGGTGCGAGACCTCGTTCACGACCGTGGGGAACGTCCACCTCTCGAGCACGCGCCCCAGCCTGGCCACCGTATCTATCGTGGCGCCCGACTCCATCTCGGCCTCGAGGCCCCAGAGGTCGTAGCACAGGACGCGGGCGAGCTCCGACTTCCCGGTGTCGGGCGGCCCGTGCAGGAACACGTAGCCCACCCACGCGGGCCTCCCCAGCGCGCCCTGCTTCACGGCGTAGTGGAACGGCGCGCCCGCGGCCCACCTCAGCATCGAGGCGAACTTCGCCTGCGCGTGGCCCCACCACCTCGTCGCGAGCTCGTCCAGTAGCTCCCAGGCGGCGCGGAGCTCCTCCAAGGTGGGCGGGTCTGTGCGGATCCCCGCTGCCACCAGCTTCCCCTCCCTCTCCAGGTAGTAGAAGCCGGGCGCGGCCGGGAGGGCCTCGACCCGCGCCAGCCCGCTGTCGTGATAGAAGCCCAGCACCGCGCTCAGGAAGTCCTCGGCCAGGCGCCGCGCCCACACGCGCCCGCCGGCGGCCAGCCTGGCGAGCATCTCCTGGCCGGTCGCGGGGCCGGTGGGCAGCTCCCTCCGGTCCCCGCCGCCGTAGCCCCAGATCACGGCGTACCTCAGCTCGCCCGTCTCGGGGTCCACGTGCGCCACCACCTCCAGGGGCGCCGCCGCGATCACCACCTCCCGCAGCCCGATGGACTCCTCTCCGGTGCGGGGATCCACCACGACGTACGCGCGGCGGACCTCCCCGGCCTCCAGGTCCACGACCGCGTGCAGCCCGGCGGCCGGGTCGATCTCCACGAAGACGGCGCCCGCGATCGGGTGCGGGCCGAGCGCGCGCTGGACCCCCAGGACCGCGAGCAGCGCGGCCTCGCGCGGCGCGCCGGCCCCCAGCAGAGACCCCAGGAGCGTGGTCGCCCCTCCCGGCCCCGGCGGCTCCCCCTGAGGGGGAGCGCCCAGCCCGAGGGCGCGGGCCAGCTCGCCCCTCGCGCCCGAGAGGTCCGCGCCCGCCCCGCGGTACACCCTCTCCACCCAGAGGAAGGCGGCCTCGGCCTCCTCCCGCCTGAGGCCGGGGAGCGCGGCCCTGATCATGTCGGCGACGCTTAGCGGCGATACCCCATTCGCGGCCCCCCAGGTCGCGAGGACCCGGGCGAGCGCGGCGGCGCCGGGCCTGTGCCCCATCAGCCTCCCGGCGGCCGCCCTGATCAAGTTCGGGTCCAGCTCCCGGAAGCCCGGGACTGCCTGCGGCGGCGGGGCCGGCGGCGCGAGCAGGAGCGGCAGCTCCTCGATCGCCCTCGGGTAGCGCCTCAGGAAGCCCACCAGGTCCTCCTTCGGGATGTCCGCTATACTAGCGGCGCCCGGCGGCACGATCGCGGCGTGCACGAGGTCCTGGCCGAGCCCCGGGTCGTGCACGACCAGCGCGATCACGCGATCCCCGGAGGGGGCGCGCGCGACCCACCAGGTGGCCGGCACCGGGTTGGCATCGCCCTCGCCGACCGGGTGCCTCGCGCTCATCGCCTGCGCCTCCACGTTCGAGAGCTCGCCCAGCTTCTCCTCCGGCACGCCCCTCCCCCGGAGGAACTCGATGACGATCCGCGGCAGGTTCATGCGCCACCACCCCCCAGCCACCTGTCGAGGGTCCACCGGCCCCGGCCCGCGCCGGGCGCGGGCGGCGCGGCGGGCAATGCCTGCTCTGGTACGACTGGCGCAGGGGCGCCGCCGAGCGCGCGCCCGAGCTCCCCGCGCGCTCCCGGATAGTAATGCTCGAACACAGCCATATCGGTCTCGGCCGGCATCCCCCCGGGCGGCGCCATGGCCGCGTGCACGATCCGGTCGGCGCCCGAGATCGGGTCGCGCAGCGCCAGGATCACCAGGCGCGAGCCGTCCGGGGCCGCGGCGATCACCCAGCGGGTGGGGGCCGGCACGCCGCGGCGCTCCGGGCGCATCCTCGCCCCGGGCGCGTGGGCCACGGCGTTCGGTCGGGAACTCCCGGACATCGGGGTAGCGCGCCAGCGCCTCCGGCGTCAGCCTGCCGCCGTACTCCGGGTCGTCGGCCGCGAACCGCAGCGCCCCGGGGATCGGGGGAGGCCGATCGCCCGCCCGGGCCGGGGCGCGCGCCGCCTCCCCCGGCGGGACGGGCGCCGGGCCGACGCGGACCCACCACAGCGGAAAGGGCGGGCCGTACGGCTCGGGCTCCGGGAGCCTCAGGCCGGCGGCCGCCATCTCCCTCAGGGCGCGGCCGAACTCGCCGTGGCCCAGGGGCTCCATGACCCCATCGCCGCGCAGCGCGGCGCCGGACCAGCGGTCCATCGCTATCCGGAGCTCCTGCGTCCAACCGAGAGCGCGGAACGCCCCGAGCAGCAGCGGCGGGTCGCCCTCCGGGTCGAAAACTCCGCCCCAGGCAGCGCCCTCCGGGACGCCCACCTCCCTGAGTCCCCTCCCCAGCTCGATCCTCCGCTCCAGCCGGGCACCTAAGATCCCGCGCGAGGCGCGCGGGGGACCCCACAGCGCCACCACCACTTCACGGTCGAGCGATAGCCTGAGGTGGGCGCCCGTCCGTATCACGGACGCCAGTCGCCCCCGGCCTTAAAACGGGCTGGCCGCACGGTTCACATTTGCGCAAGCATGCGCGCACCGGGCCGGCTCGCTACTCCCTCCCCTCGCGGCGCAGGCGCAACAGCGCGTTCGCGAAGTCACATATGGGGGCGGCCTCCTCGGGATCCAAGCGTATCCCGGAGATGTCGCGCAGCAGCCCCCGCGTGACGCGCTCCCGCACCACATCCCTGCCCAGCTCGCGGTGCCTCATCACGTCGTACGCGACCAGGATGCCGGGCAGGGGGAGCAGGCGGAACTCGACCCGGCCGACCCTCCCGACCACCACGGAGTCCACGGTCACATATGTGGGGACGACCTAAAAGGGCCGGGCCTCGGGTGGGCGACCCCGGGACACGCGCAGCATCAGCGCAAGCATGGGCACGTGGCGCCGCGGACCCACGGCCCACCTTAAATGGGCGCGCGGCACGAGCGCGCGTGGAGGAACCACTTCACCTCACTATCCGGTGCCCGAACTGCGGCGCCCGCGCGCTCCTCCTGGATCCGACCACGGGCGAGATCGTGTGCCAGCGCTGCGGGGCCGTTGTCCGCGAGCGCATAGCGGATGAGTCCGGCGGCGAGAAGCGCGCGGGGGACCCCGGGGAGCGGGCCGGCCGCGACCACCGCGGGCCACCCGCGACGCTGGCGCGCCACGACATGGGGTTGTCCTCGGTCATAGGCCGCGAGGACAGGGACGCGTCCGGGGCCGCCCTCAGCTCCGAGGTCCGCTCCATGGTGCACCGCCTGAGGCTCTGGGACGGCAGGGCCCAGCGCGAGAGCGCGGGCGGTGACCTCATGAGCGCCCTGGACCTGCTGGACATCATCTCCGGGAAGCTGGGCCTGCCCCGGGCGGCGGCCGAGCGCGCCGCCATGATATACAGGCGCGCGCGGGAGAGGGGCCTGCTGCGCGGCCGCGCCGCGAGCCCGTTTGTGGCAGCCTCTGTGCTGGCGACGGTCAGGGAGCTCGGCATCCCGCGCCGGATCGCGGACGTGGCGGCGGCCGCCGGCCTGGGGAGGCGTGATGTCTACCGCGCCTACAGGCTCCTCTGGGACGAGGGGATGGCGAAGGTTGCGTCCGTCCAGGCGCCGGAGGACTTCGTTGCGCGCGCGGCCTCGGCCGCGGGCCTCCCCGAGGCGGTCGCGCGGCGCGCGCTGGGGATAATCAGGGAGGCCAGGGCCTCGCGGCCGGGCGCGATCGCGGGGAGGGACCCGGTGGGCCTGGCCGGCGCGGCCGTGTACGCAGCGGCGAAGCTCACGGGCGCGGGCGATCGCCTCACGCAGCGCGACGTGGCGCTGGCCCTGGGGGTAACGGAGGCCACGATAAGGAAGGGCGCGCACGAGCTCGGTTGCCGGTTCGACCGCGAGGCCCGCGCGTGGGTTAAGGTTGCCGAGGGCGGCGCGCAGGAGTGGCGGCCGCCCCCGGCTCCGGACGCAGCGACCCATGATTCCCGCGTGGGAATCACGCGCCGACTCCGGCCGTTTCTTGGGGGATTTTTCGGCCAGGTCCACGCGCAATTCCCGCGTGGGGATCGCGCACAATTGTGACCACTTAAATTTTATTATATCAAATACCTAATTGAAGTGTTCTGGCTCATATCCGAGCAGCGCTGCGGTCCTTTCCCCGGGGTGATAGCGCCAGCCGCTGTCGCGCCTCAGATAGCCGAACCGCACCAGGCGCCGCACCGCGTCGCGATAGATATGCCCAGCGAGCTCCCCGCCGCCCCATAGCACCAGGAATATGTGTTTGGGGCTCCTCACGTTCGACAGCACCAGTAGCAGGAGGTCCACCTCGGCGATCCCGGGCCTCGTGGGTGGGAGGAACTTATTCGGGGGGATGAGGATGGCCGGCGCCACGGAGTACTCCTTGCCCTCATGGACCACGTAGCCGGCGGCCTCCAGTCTCGCGAGCGCCCTCCTCAGGGTGCGCTGGGAGTACCGGATGGAGCTCCCCATCATGCGCACGCGCAGCCACCATGGCGACGTGGGGTGCCGGATCGCGGCCAGCGCCAGGAAGGCGTCCACGACCGACAGCCCGCGCCCCGGGCCGCCCGCGGCGGCGCGGGCGGGCGCCGGCCCCCGCCCCTCGGGGATGGCACCGTCGCTCATGGCGATCGCGCCGGACCGCCGCGCACAATCTCGATGCGGTAGCGCCTTCCGCAGTATGGGCAGGTCACGTCGAACTCGTCGGCGCCGGCCCCCAGCAGCACCCTGAACGCCCGGATCCCCTCCGCGCCCGGCGCCTCCCTGGCGAGGTCCTCGCGCGCGGGGGCGCCCGGCTCGCTCCCGACCGGGCCGACCTCGGCCGCGCGGGCGCTCGCCCCGGGCGCGACCCGCCTCGGCGGCGATGCCTCCTCCAGCGCCTCCTCGCTCACCTCGCGCGCGGGGCCGGCGCGCGGGGGCGCGCCCCCCGGCTCGTCGCGCCCCCTCCTCTCCTCCCTCAGGCGGAGGGAGGGGGTCATCCAGCCCCCCTCCGGCGGCTGGACGCCGATCTCGTGCATGCGCAGCTCGATCGGGGTCAGCGCGGCGATCAGCCTGGCGCTCCGCATGTAGCGGACGTGCTCCACGGGATCGTCGTCCGGCCTCCAGTCGTTCACCAGCGCGAAGTACGCCCCGGCCAGGCGGTAGTACCTCTCCTGCCCCAGGAGGCGCACCATGTGGTAGGCGTGCAGGTGCTGCTTCCCCAGCAGCACGCCGCTGGACCTCGCCCATTTCTCGGCCAGCGCGAAGTCCTCCAGCTCCTCATCGGTGGCGCGCGTCACGAGCCTCACCAGATAGCCCCGGGTCCTCGCGTCGTAGGAGCTGAGCAGGTCATCCAGTCCGGGCACGCCGGCCAGCTCGCCAGACAGCATCCGCCTGATGACGCGCACGACCTCGACGTCCGTGAGGTTGCGCCTGCGCAGGTTCTCCTCGAGCGCTATCCTCCACAGTTCGCTCACGGGCGTGTCGGCCGGCACCAGCAGGACGCGGAGCGCGGCCGGGCGCCCGTACCTCTCCCTGGCCATCCGCGCCGCCATCAGCCTGCGTATCCCGGCGACGACGTAGCACCTCCCGGTCGCGGGGTCCTCCCACCCCACGGCGGGCTCCAGCTGCCCCCAGGCGATCGACTCGGCGAGGTCGGAGACATCGTCGTAGGTGATCCTGTACAGGAAGCGCCCGTCCGGCTCGCAGAGGTCCAGCGGCACATCCCTCATGACCATATCGCTCGGGCTCACCACTTCACCCTCACCTCCTCCCAGTCCACCAGCCCGAGAGCGTTATCGAGCTCCCGCAGCGCGCGCAGCGCGACGGCGCGGTAGGAGCCCCCGGCGCGCGGCCCGGCGAGCAGGGCGGACTGGATGTACCTCTCGACCTCATCCAGGTAGCCGCGCTCCTCCAGCGCGCGCTTCGTCAGGGGGAGCCTGTGGATGGAGTAGATGCGCGCGGCAGTCCCCGGGTCCATCGGCCCGGGCCCCAGCCCGCACCTGTACATCGTGCGGAAGGGGTAGTACTCGTCATCCGCCTCCCCGTCGCTCAGCGCGCCCAGCTGGCGCAGCGCCTCGCGCAGCGTGCCGGGCGGCGCGACGCGCGCGGCGAACAGCGCGGCTATCGCGCGCTCGCGCTGCGGCCTGCACCTCGCGCGGTCCACTAAATCGAGCACCTTGGGCACGACGCCGCCCGGGATGCGCAGGAGCTCGCAGGCGTGGCGGACGATATTCTTCGCGTCTGCGTTCCTCTCCCTGTGGTCCTGGGAGAGGATATTGCGCTCCACGCGGCCGACCTGGCGCCCGAAGAGCAGGCCGTAGTCGGGGGCGGCCGTGCCGTCCACCGCGTGGTGGCCGGTCCAGGCGTGACCGGGCTCCGTTATAACGGACATCGGACGNTCGTGCTGGGGGGCCTTAAAAGGGCCGGGAGGGTCGCCCCGGGTCGCGGGCCCCGGGGCAGGCGGCCCGGAGTTTGGACCAAACATGGTTAATGTGGTGAAAATTCTCCAATTTAAACATTCTGCGCAGGTTTATATACCACTTGGTCCAACCTTTCCCCATGCCATGGGTGGGCGTGAAGGTGCGCTCCGAGTACGTGGAGAGGCTGAAGGAGATCTACGAGGAGCGCAAGCACGAGATGCTGGACATCGGGATCAGGTCGTTCAATGGGTTCTTCAACCACATAGTGTGGCAGGTGATAGAGGCCGACAGGATCCTGAGGTCCCGCGCGCCGTACATGAGCCTCGTGGGGTTCACGGACAACGGTGTCGTGATAGAGGACAAGAAGCTGGGCCGCATAGTGGAGGTCCGCGCGGCGCCCGGCGGCGACCTGGTCTGCGAGCTCGACCAGAGGAACGACTGCGCCCACGTCGGGTTCGCGTACGCGATTCCTGAAGTCTACAGCGCGATGCTCGCCAGGGGGAAGCGGCCGCCGACCGTCAGGGAGTGAGGGCCGACCCGTGAATTCGCGGGGCGCCCGGACCATCGACTCTCGCGCTGCTCGCGGCCGGGCAGCAGCACGCGGATGCTCATGACCTGCTGGTTGTCCGAGGTCTGGATCAGGCGCTTCGCTAGCGTGAGCTGCTTCCCGACCCACGCGTCCGTGTCGCGCCCGTAGAGGCTCTTCACGATGTTCGCGTTTATTTTATTTAATATGAAGGGCTTGTCGGTCTCCCTGAAGAACACCACCACCTTGGGTCCGCTGTCGAAGGTCCTGACCTCGGCGCGCTCTATGGTGTAGGTGACCGGCCGCGGGGGGAGGTCCGCGGCCTTCAGGTACTTCGATGGCCCGTAGACCGCGTCGACGTCCACCATGTCATTAGGGATTGGCGCAACGCCTTAAAAGCGCAGTCGCGGATCGGGGCTGGTAATAATTACACAAGTATGCGCATCCTCAATGTTGGATCACGGTGACGGCGGTCGGGCCGTCCACCGCCAGCTTCAGTTCCGGGCCTACTTCTGTTTGCGAGCCATTTATCACCCACAGCGCGTCCGGATCGTCCAGGGACCTCAGCGTCACAGTGCCACTTGTATAGTAGAGGCCCGGAGGCGGGTCCGTGCGGACCCCGAAGGCCGCAAGCGAGAGGTACGACGCGTTGCCCATATTGTACGAGAAGATCGCCCCACTGGACGTCACGAGCGCGAACTCCCCGGACTGGAGCGGGATCGTCGCGGACGCGCCCGTGGCCAGTGGCACGTCCACGGGCCGCGCGCCCACCTTACCCCCGGCGACCTGGAGGACCTCCACTATCGTGGTCGGGGTCCCCTCATTCGTGACCACGACGCCGGGGGATCCGCTCGGCGGCACGTGGGCTACATACACGAGGCTCAGGTTCTCCTGGGCCGGCCGGCCGGCGGCCACCTGGGCGCTGTGCGCCGCGGCCAGGGCGCCGTACATGTAGACTATGGCGAACGTCAGCGCCGCGGCCGCGGCCATCAGCAGCACCAGCACGAGCACGGCGCCGATTGACTCGCCGACAGCGCGGCGCCTGTGAGTGTTCACGCCCGCGCGTGCCGCAGCGGCTTAAAAGGGTCGGCCTGTGGTTCAGCGGGCCCTCGCGCCCAGACCAGCCCCGTGTTCGGATCCCAGGTCGCGAGGCTGGCCGTCACGGTCACTCGGCCGCTTGGCTCAATGCCTCTCGGAGTAGTAGCTGAACAGGGAAACTATGAACTCTATCCCCATGAATATCGCGACCGCCAAGCTGATTATCACTATCAGCGAGTTCAGTATGTTCAGCATGACGGTGGGGAACGCGGGGGAGCTCGCGACGCCGCCGTTCGCCGGGCTGTTTATCCATAGGTACGAGATACCGGAGACGTTGCCGGGGATCTGGTAGATGCCGTAGGTGATGCCCGGGGGCACGCCTCCTCCCGCGGCGAACGCGCTCCCCACTATCCATATTATGAATGACACTAGGAGCGGCCCCAGGAGCGCGAGGACCATTATGGTCCCATACGTCCTGAGCTTCTGGATCGGGGTCTCACCGTAGCTCATTCCACCACCGCGTATTCTACCACCTTAAAAGCCGCGGAGGCACATGCGACTGTGAACCCCGAGGCGCTGCTACCCCTCGCCGTGATGGTCATCATCTACGTGGCCGCGTACGCCGGCGACATGGGCCGCGCGTTCCACCCGCTGCGCGGCATGTCGTGGGGCGACGCGCTGCGGCTCGCGGGCCTCCCGGGGTGGCGCCCGGCCCGCACCGAGCGCGACCTGATGCCGCTCGCGCTCCCGATCGGCGCCATGGTGGCTGTCTACGGCGACCTGTTCCCCCAGGCCGGGTGGGAGGGGCCGGCGGTGGAGCTCTCGGCCGGCGCCA
>JGI20127J14776_1000371_pt1 | contig 11765 bp, 14 predicted proteins | sample JossMetagenome_2_FD_14776 | JGI IMG/M metagenome (IMG submission 14776)
GACCTATATTAACACTTACATTACCATTTAATGTTTGTTGTGATAGACAGGCACACAGCGTCAGCATACCTAATAGCCTTAAAAGGACTTAAACAACCCTAACCCACCTTATTTACTGAAACAGCCCCAGTAGCAACAGCTTTGAGAACAACGTGGTCACCCCTATCAACAGCTATTATGGTTACAGCTAGGTAGTTGTCAACCCTAAAGAAGTACTTCTCACCAACAGCAACAGCAATCCTTGGAGAGGAGTCCAAGACATCTACATAAACATTAGAGCATATCTCACAGCTCCTCAAAGCATTCACAACACTAGAGAAGCTAGCATAAACCCTTATAGCCACTCCATGAGCCAGAGTCATGCGGGCACCAGTGTATAAGTGGTTCGCAGGTGTGGGAGAACTGTTATACTTGGCTCGTTTTTTAGCTTAGCTGTTCTTTAGTAGCTTGTATAAGCTTCTTTGTAGCCTCCTCCAGCTCTCTCCAACTCATTCTATGTGTATCTCTAGGTGTAGTCACGTGAACTACCTTATCACTGCAGAGGGGGTCTGTACAGCTTATCACTATCATGTGGCTTGATACCAGCTTGTTTAGGGAGCTGAACACGGAATCCACATAGCTACCAATCCTGATGATGTCTATACCTCTAGACCTAACCTCAAACACGAAGTTATAGAGTATTGTTGCATACTCTTTAGGGTCTACAGCAGCCGATGTCCACGCAGTTGCAACATCATGAATATATACAGNNGTAGGCTTAACAGCGTCTATTGCGTTGAGCATGTGGNTGACGAGCTCGTNCAGGGTGTGTGCAGATGGGTTTAAACCTACAAAGCTGACCCTGNTTAGGATAGCGTTGATAAGCACCTTATCCGCACCGTAAAGCTCTAGAACCCATGATAAGAAGGTCTTGAAGCTTGTTTCATCCGTGTTATAGCTTATGAACAGCGTTTTCCCATCTCTAGACATGTGAATGAGTAGTGCATAGGCTATTGGCAGCCAGGGTGTTAACCCAGCTGGGTACTCAACATAGACTGCTAGTGGTGGTGATGCAACCTCCTTAAACTCAACCTTATCACCATGGTGAACAGCTATAATTCTTCTCCTTGGAGGAGCCTTAATCTCCTGCAGCACTATCGGTTTGTAGAAATACATACCCCTCTCGTTATCAATGGTGAAGTACACCTCTGAATATGTCAACTTTCTTCCCCTAACCTTCCTAATCTCCAAGACCCTCTCAACAAGTCCCATCCTAGCCCTGTGCTTCAGTATGAGGATTGCATCAGCAACGAACTCTATCCAGCCAAGCTCTGCGTACTCCTTATCTAGAGGAACCTCTGCAATAAGAACAATAGAGCCTTCAACAGTCTTCTGAAGCTCCCAGAAGAAGTTTTGCAGGTATCCACGAATCCTTGCAGAACCCTTAACAGTGCTAAGCATAGCAGTTACAGAGTCAACGACTAGAACTCTAGGCCTATGCTCGCTCACATTCTTAGACAGGTCCTCAAGAGCAGACTGAACAAGATCCTCACGAGCAGGCACAGGTAGCTTAATGAATGTGAGTTGCTTGAGATCCTCAAACCTCTTAAAATCTAGCCCAATGTTGTAGAGCTGCTTGTATAGCCTATCCCCATCCTCCTGAAAAGATATGTAGAGGCACTTTTCACCCCTCTGCATAGCGTAATAGCACATGTAGGAAGCCAGAGTAGTCTTGCCAGCACCAGGATGACCAGCAACAACCACTAGCCTAGGCTCAGCAACAAAATCCCCTAGAACCTCAACAATAAAGCTAATAGCATTACTAGACATACAGCATCAAAACCCCAAACAACACTACTTAAGTGCACCAACATCGCGCAGAATATAAACCTTCATTAAACAACAACCTAAAACCATTAGACGGTCTAGCATATAAAGACATGGAAGAGCCTCTAGAAAAGCAACGAAGCCATAGCAAACTAGTAGAACGCTGATGTTTCCTAGCTCAGCTATCTTTTGTCCTTTACAAATCCTGATTAGCCTATTCATGCTCAGCACCTTGATCGATCTACCGAATTGTAGATATGGGTATGAATAGATTTTGAGGCAGATGTTCCTTTCTGTAGCTTGGTTTTGTAGTTGATGTTATGTGGAGAGGACTCTCTTGAATGTTTAGTAAATGAGGTGTATAGCGTCTCTTGACCCTCATAATCACTTCGTCAAGTAGTTGGTAGAGGATTGTTTATGAGGTTGTCAAGCACTTGTTCAAACTTCTGTTTGTTCTCGGCTCTAAGGTTCTTGAGGATGCTTATACAGGAGCTAGATACCTGCCGAAGAGCTATGACAGGGTTGATGCTGAGAAGACTTTAAATGTTGTTGAAGAGTTGTTCAGAGTTGTTGAGGCTGTTAAGAGCAGTGTCTTCACCTAACATGGACAGGGTTATAGAGTTAAGGGCTTGGAGGCTAGGGAGCTGCTTAAGTGGCGCAAGTACCTAGAAATACTTGTTGAAGCAGTTAAAGAAGTTCTTGGAGAAGATGCAGAGGTCTACATCTTTGGATCAGCAGCTGAGAATAGGCTAACAGTTGACAGCGATATAGACGTAGCCATTGTTTAAGAGAAGTTCCTAGAAGCGGCTTAGAGAGGGCTAGACTCATAGACAGAATCTGGAGAGTTATGGAGGCTAGAGGAGTCCCATGGTGGTACCCATTCGAAATACACCTACTCACAAAAGAAGAACAACCCTTACTCAAAGAAGCCAGACTCATAAAGATACTCTAAACAACTTTCAATTCCATTTTTGGATTCAGTTTATAAGGTATTGCAAGAATATTCTCTTAGGATAGTAGGTAACATGTAATGGTTTGAGGGTTCCTGGAGAATGTATCTCGTGGTGTGCACACCTATATAGAGTTGTATGAGGTTGTAGGGTTACTGTGTTGGGGTGTTTTAGGTGATTAGGGTTATGCAGTAGTGTACTTGGCATTGAGAATTCTGTGTGGTAATCAGATCTAGTTGCGGGGTTTATCTTCAGCTATTTGATCCATTAACTCTATACCTCTTCAATAGCAATGGAAAAGACATTGATAGATAGGAAATGAAGCAGTTTACTAAGTGATGCCTCCACCACTTAAATACCGTAGNAATTCTTGAGAGAAGCTTGCTGTAGGGGGCCCAGGGATGATGAGCCAGACTAGTGCTGAGAATGATGAGCACCTTGTGAGCTGACTTGGATCCCTGGGCCCCAAGCTAATAATTTGCTTCTTAAAGGGTTCATAAGCTTTTAGAGAAATGGGCTCTAGCTAGAGATTGTTTGACCACCTGTAGCTATATGAGGTTTAAGTATATAGAAGTTCATTATTTGTGCCAGCAGCTCTTGGCTACGTCTTTGAGGTTATGGCACTTGCAATGGGTGTTTGGCTGGCTGTTAAGAGGACTGGTAAGACTCTGCCCCTAGTCCTAGGGATTGTGTTGGCGGTGATAGCAGTAATCTCCATTGTTGCAACAGCATTTATACACATGGCCATGTACAGCGCTAGTAAGGTTGTTGAGGAGGCTACGAAGACGAAGTATGTCTCTGGAGTTATTGGGAAAGCAGTAACTGTTGGTGATTGGGAGATAACTGTTCTAGGTGTGAAGGAGGCTAAGTACCTCAAGAGCGGTGACAGCTACTACGCAGCTGAAGAAGGTCAGAAAGCTGTTGTAGTAACCCTGAGAATCAAGAACATTGGAAAAGAGACTAAGACGCCATCAGATATATGGAGCTTTGTTCTAGTGACCAACGCTAACAAGAGCTATGAAAGCAAAGCGGTGTTTGGCTTCAAGCTCTTATTGTCATCTGACGTAACAGAAGAGGTAAAGCCACTGCACAGCAAAAGAGTACACGTAATAATAATAGCAAAAGAGTAGCATCAAGCTATATAAACCTATATGAAAGCCGAAACAGTTTCACAACGGCTGTAGCAACTTGTTTTGCTGTTAAGACTTGCTACGAGTTTTTGTGTTGTGGTTTAGGAATTAAGGTTGAGGAAGTTAAAAATTTGTAGTGTTTGTGCATAAAGGTTTAGAGTTTTCATCTCTTCTTCACCAGGTACCTTATCGCGATACCTATTATTAGTAGTGTTACTGCTATAGCTATTGCTGTGGGTATGGTGGTGGGTAATGTTGTTGGTGGTGTTTGCTCTGTTGCTGTTTTTGGTATAGGTGCATTGATTGGAGGTATTGTGTATAGGGCTAGGAGTGTTATTGAGGCTGTTTCGAGGTTTAGGTCACCTTCACCTGCGTTATCTGTGTAGAGAGTTGTAAATGGGTTTATGGATATTAGTTTTGATGTGTATTTGTCTATGTTTTCTCTGTGTGCTAGTGCTTTGTATGTGTAGAGGGCTAGTGCTATTTTGTATGTTTCATACTTTTGGTTTTGCTGATAGTATGCATCTGCAAACCCCTTTCCATCCCATAACCCCTCTAGCTTACCCAATTCAGCTAAGCACTTATCTCTCTCACCATAGAATAAATGATAAAGTGCTTTATAGACCAATAGATTTGCATACCTATAGTAATCTGAAATCTCACTTGTTGTTCTCCTAACGTGAACAATCCTAATGTTGTTCACAACATCTACTTGAACGTTCTCTATTGTTGTGAATGGAAGTGTGAAGGGTTTTCTTACAAGTATTTGGTGATAGTCATAGAAATCAGTAGGGTATGACTGCAAGAACTTCAAAACAGCATTTGCAAGGTCATAATTACCACACACATACCTCAATGCATAGTAAGCTAAATGGTTTGAAGATGTGTAACAAACATCTTTCTCTACCACAGGTGATTCAACAAGACACTTACCCTTATCACCTAAATCAACCTGCAGCTGAGAAAGAAAATCACACAGCTTTTCCCTGCTAAGGGGCTGCGAAATGTTCTCAGACATAGCCACACCCTCAAACAACGCAGATGCTGGCATCCGTAACGCTGTATACCCGGTGAACAGGAAGCAGGCCACCACCCCCATCACAATACACACAGCAACATTGGCTAAGAATCGCACTGAATTAGCCATCCTCACCACCCCAAAACTCCAGAAAACTATAGCGCTGCATACGCTAGTTATTAAAGCTTTCTAGATACCACCATCCATAGAACTACTGAGCAGAGAATCAAGGCTGTAAAGGAGTCAAAGGGTTTATGCAGCCTCCTCAGGTTAGTACTCTTTATTCACATATACTAGTCCTGGTGCAATAGCTATGATGCTCAACACCTCTGTGAGCCAAGCCCCACACCTTGCTACAAGCTCTCTAGAGCTCTTCTTCAGCAACTTCATATCCTCTCTACATAGCTTTCCAAGCCTTGCAAGAATCTCTACATAGAGCTTCACAGCATCACACATGCTGATTGCATTCCCTTAGCCCTGCCAAGAGAGGCGAAAAGTCCTTGCCAACAACCTTAAACACAATGCAAACCCCTAGCAACCCTTATGTACTCACTACCCTCAATAACTCTCTGGTTTGGATTAAGACCAGATCCTACAACCAAGCGTTTCCCCGCTAACGGTACTCGATGTTATTTGTAAATATTTGTATTTCCGTTAGATGGGTTGCACCTCTATGTGGGTTCACTAGCTTCACCCACACACCATGGGCCCCCGGTCGAGCCCAACGCCACGAGGCCCCCATCTGAATCTCTATATCAACTCAGTGCGGATCATCCGAGAAACTATAAAGTATAGAGTTATTTAAACGTTAGCTCTAAGAGCCAAGTATCTACAAGTATTTACAGATATTTAAACTTACCATCAATTCTATAACAGCCTAATATTCTACTAACAATTGCCTTTCGTAGCTGTTCCGAGTTTCATAAAGGTTTATAAGGTTGCATTATTACACATCTTGATGAGATTCCCTGTGAGGGGTGAAGAGCCGTAGAGGGCTCTCCCCAAGGGCAGCAGCCAAAGATGTGGGGTCTCTAAATTTTCTGAACGCCCCTAAGGCGGATGCAGATCCAAGGAGCGGTGCAGGGAAATGGAGATGAGGCTATGACTATAAAGCAATATGAATCTATATAAGAGCTAAGCCCCAGTACTTTGAGTAGTTTGGGCCCTGCTCTCTCAACTTTTCTCACCTCACAGGAAACAGACCGGTTTATAAGCCGGAATTGGGGGAGGAAGTGTTTCTGTTCTACTAGGCTCTTCTTACCTTCATAGATACTCAAAAACTTGCATAATTCTCGCAGTGCAATATACAATGCCTTATAATACCTAGGCATCGTATAGTAATGTCTATGCAGACATCAGAATTTCATGAAAACTGTGATTTAAAATTATAGGTCGTGGTATTAATGCTGCTGTTTGCACAGCTTGAGCAGATCTTTTATTCCTCTCACACTGCGTATTTTAGATGTTTTCGAGTGTTTCTAGGATTGTTTTGGCTATGATTAGATGCCCTAGAAATGTTGGGTGGACAGCGTCTGGTGCATAGGTTTGGGGTGGTCTGTAGTTTAGGAGTTTCTGGAATTTTTCGTGGAGGTTTATGTATATTGCTGAGAATTCTTTCGATAGTTTCTCTACTTTTTCTATGTATAGAGGTATTGTTTCCAGTATTTTTCTCCTAAAGCTATCTCTGATTGTTGTTTTGCTTATGTAGAATGGTGTTAATAGGATGAGGTTCACATTGCCGAGCTGTTTTCGAGCTGCCTCCAGTAAATCTCTATAGTTTGTGTAGTAGCTCTCTGGATCAAGAGCTGGCTGCCCGTTAAGAGATCTATGTATATCATTTATCCCTATAAGTATCGAGATCCATGTAGGTCTATAGCTAAGTACATCATCTTCCCATCTATTCTTCAAGTCTATAACAGTATTTCCAGAGATGCCTGCATTAACTACATCTACATCTAGTTCAGGATACTTAGCTACAACAAGGTTGCTAAATATATACACATATCCATTTCCAAGAGGCGGATTAGTGGTCATCTTCTCGCAATCAGTTATACTATCTCCTGCAAATACTACTCTATCCCCATTCCTAAACGAAGATCTAGACATCTTCACACCCAGCAAGATAAGGCTTATCGTAAATATTTTAATTTTTTGTTCTCCTTACCTTTTAGAAATAGTGATTGTAGCTCTAACGTTATGCAGTATTTCGGATTCATATCTCTTCTCTTCCTAGAACCCATGCTATACTTCCTAAGATGTGTTGTTGAAACCATTCTTCTCTCCATCTACGTGTTGCATGACCAAAAGCTGTATAGAGTGCTCTACCATTTTTCGTATCTGTGACACCAAGCTATGGGGAATTCCCTCACCTCCAGGGGGCTTTAGACATGTCTACAGAGCTTGTGTCAAGGCTTATCAGAGCCTTTGCCCTGCTCCTCCCCTATCCAGTTCCTAAACACATATATCTCCTCGAAAACCTTTAGCTTTTCGGGCATATGTTTTGTTGATGTATGGTTACGGTCTTCTACTATGAATAGCCTCCGAGTATTTCCCTCATCAACGCCAGCGTTAATAAATAGTACTAGAGTTTGCGTTAACTCCTGAGCATCAGCTACGAAACAGCCATTAATATATGGCTTCAACAAATGATGAATTCTAGTACATTTTTGCGTATCTTTAGCTATCTGTAAGTGAGGTCAAGAAGATGATATTCATAGATTTTGAAGCAAGCTAATCAATGAGTTTAGCAAGTAACGCTACAATGAGGAATTCTATTCAATGCAAATTACTTTAATCCCCTCCTCATCAGCTATTTCACAAAGCCTTTTATCAGCAGTGTAAAGCTCTGATGCCTTGATGTGCATAGCTGATACAATCTGTATTGCATCAGCTTCATAGATGTGGTGCTTCTCTATAATTCTCCAGCTCTCAACAACTATGCTTAGCTTTAACGGAACTATCTTCAGAATCCCCAGCTTCAACATCCTAATGGTCTCGCTTAAGAACATTTTTCTAGAAGCTCTATACTCGTTATCTCCAAGCCACCCCCTCTGACGATACTTATCCAAAGCACCCAGAACTTCACCAATATTCCATAGAGAAAATGATAGCCTAACCTCGCCATTCCAAGCATTTGAATAGAGAGCTTTAACCACCTCAGTTCCACGCTCAAGAACATATCGCTTAACTATTGCACTAGTATCTAAATAAACAATTTTAGTATTCAATACCTTGACTCCCTCAACTCCCTAACAACATTTTCAGCAGCGGTCTCTGTCAAGGGCTTAACAGGCTCAATATCCTGAACCAATTCACCACCAACAAGATTACTTAAACCATCAACAACCCTATCAAAAATCTCCTCCCTAATCAACTCCTCAATAACACTACTAACCTCATCTATACCCTCCTCAAGAAGCCTAGCCTTAAATTTGTTCCACAAATCCTTATCAACAACAATCGTTGTCTTAATCTTTCCACCCACACACAACACCTTCTAGAAGTACAGCCTTCTAAACAGCTTATAAACTTATTATATACAGAGCTCATAATAATGAGGACCCAGTTAATCTACATAATCTCGATTCACTGCCTCAAATTATCTACGGTTTTAGGTACTCATTTTCAGCAGAGGGCTAAAAGCTTGATACATAAACACTTAGCATGCAATAATACCAAAAATCGCTAGAATGTCTTGAGCTGCTCTGCTGATTAAGAATGTGTGTATTGTGTAAGTGTGGGCAGTAGTTTTGGTGTTTTAGAGCTTTGTGTAGGCATCTAGTGCTGCTAGTATTACTGGGTTTGATATTGGTGAGGCTGTTAGCTTTGGATGTGTGCCAAACTGCATTGCTATAATCTCATCTATTCTCATTTTGTTTTGAACTGCTAGTGCAAGTGCGTTGGCGAGTTCTGCAGCTTCGTTACAATATCCAGCAACTTGAGCACCAATTAGGGTTCCATTCTTTAGGAATATCAGTTTAACATTTATTTCGCATCCGCCAGGTAGCCACGCTGGGTGTCTGTTAATGGCCTTCGCTTTTCCAGCAACATACTCGAGGTTTCTCTGTTTAGCAAACCTTTCTGTAACACCTGATGCTCCGAGAACTAGGTTTCCAATCTTTGTTGTGAATACCCCGATCCAGCCCTCTATTCTCCTACTCACCCTCGCTCCATAGAGATTTAAAACAGCTATTCTAGCCTCTTGACAAGCTATCGATGCTAGCAGAGCTGGTGTTGCTGTTCCTAAGAGGAAGTGCCTTTTCTCAGCACAGTCACCAACAGCAAATATATCAGGGTCGCTAGTCCTCATATAGTCGTCTACGACAATTCCATACCCACTAGTCCTCAAACCAATCTTTTTAGCAAGCTCTGTGTAGGGTCTGTAGCCAGTTACAACAATAACTAGGTCTGCTGGTATCTTCTCGCCATTATCAAGCTCAACACCTTCAGCAGCCTCTTTACCCAGGATCCTCTTAACTGTTCTCCCAGTCACTATCCTAACCCCTTTCTTCCTCAGCTCTTCCTCAGCCATCACAGCGAACTCCTCATCAAAATTGAGAAGCATGCAGTGTGGAAGTATTTCAACTATTGTCACATCCTTCCTAAGCTCTGAAAGGTCATCAGCAAGCTCAACACCTATAAAACCACCACCAATAATAACAATTCTTTTCGCTTCTCTCAAAGCTTTTTGAAGCTCAACAACTTTTTCATAGCCCTTATAAACCATGCAAACATTTCTAAGGCCCAGCCCCTCAATAGGTGGAGCAGAAGGAGCACCACCAACGGCAAGTATGAGCTTGCCATACCCAAAGCTCTTACCAGATGCTGTTACAACCCTCTTGCCCTCCCTATCAACATCAACAACCTCATCAACAACAACATCAACACCAATTCTCCTTAACGCGTCATATGAAAGCAATGCCTTATCACAACTATCTATAGTGAATGCTACATAGGGTATCGCACAAGGTATTACAGCCTTAGCCTCCTTGGTGATGAGTAGCACAGACTTGTCCTTGTAAACAGTTTTTGCTGTTTGTGCAGCTGTAAACCCCCCAGCTCCACCACCAACAACCACAATATCATATCTACTCAAACTCATACAGAACCCCACCACACCCCTAATTATTTGCAGAAAGTAATAAGCATTTGTGAAAGTATAAACAGTTTAAACTCTATTGAAATAGCTGTTAGTGATGTAGCGCTAGAATGCGAAGACAACGCCTGTGTAAAGCGGTGTAAACCTTTCTTTGAATTTGAAGCACAGCTCTACCTGTGCTTTAAATCATGTGTGGTATCTTTGCAGCTGTTTTGGTTTTCACATATAGGTTTATAAGGGTTGTTGATGCCTCCTCTGCTGGGGAGCTGCCCCGAGATGCGGGTATATCGTGAAGACACAAGAAAGGGAGAGTTGTGGGTAGGGGTCGCCCCAAGTGGGTGGAGCCCTGCGATATGGATTCTGATGAAGAGGGGTTCTGAGGACTGTGAAGCCAAGGGGAGAGGGCTTAACACCAAACGATATCAAGCCCAATGAAACCCGAACCCCCTGCAGCAATCAAGTCTATGTCTTGTTGCACAAGAAATTCTACTGTTTTCCTAATCCTCTCTTCAGAAGCTCCAACTAGGTGCGGCCCTCAATACGAAGTAGATGGAAGTCAGTGAAAATAAAGCGTTATGAAGCTTGTTACAAAGCAGTTTTAGAGGCGTTGTCCAGTGAGGAAGAGGAATCTAGAGATACTAAGTTTATCAAGAAATGAAGAAGAAAGAAATACTAAGAAGCTAGAGTTCTAACGAAGATAACGATATGAAATAGCTCTTTAGCGTTATAGACTTTATTAACCTTAGAGAAAACTTCTTCGTGGTATAGATAGTGAGTACAGGTGTTTATAGAGAACGTAAGAGGTATAGGATTGGGCATATAGTGAAAAGAGGTTAATTATATGGGTGTAAGAGTTAAACTAAGGATTGTTATAGGAGGTGAAGTTGTTAAAGCAATAGCTTTTGTGAATACATGGTTTGAAACTAATAAACCTCAACTATTTGCGCCATAGATTTTCCTTATAAAGGATATATAGATCTTGAGGATCTAGGCAAACTTATCGTTATAGAGTATGACACTACTAGAGGATTTATAACAATACTTGTTTACCCTAAAGCATATAAAGTAGCTGTTGTTGAACTTGATAAAGTTTCTAAAGAAATTGAAACAGATTAGTAACCGTGTTGACAGAGAAAAAGACTCTACAAATACTATTAGAAAATCCTATAAATAAGAGCTCTAGCACTAAATATCTCATCAAGTGATTAAGGATATCCAACTACAATCTAAATCCAATGTAGTAAAGCTCTTTATAGATCTAGCAACAGTTCTTCTCTACACAACAATATTTTGACTATACTTCTCTACAACTTCATCAATCATCAGTTAATAGTCTTCCCGAAATTTGATGACTACATTATGTACTGCAAACTTAGGATCTTCATATCGTGAAGTATGTTGATTAACACTATACAGATTTGCTGTAGTTTAGTTTAATAATTAGTAGTTAATTACTACTCAGTGTAAAGTGTTTTATATATGATGTCTACTTGTATTAAAAAGGATGGATATGATATAGCTGTTGTAGGTTTAGATGAGTTATTAGCAAAAGTTGTGGTAGTTCTTGGTTCTACATATTCTTTCTATATCCTTCCCAAAAAGGTTATTGTCTACGAGGAGAACGCTGTGAAAGGTATAGTTAGGTGTTACTCTATCTCGATTGAGAAATCTTTGAAGTTACTCGATAAGATGGTTAAACATTACGTAGATTCACCTAGAGGTAGATGTTCTGAACTACAAGAAGTATACATAAGTAATTCTTT
>JGI20127J14776_1000374_pt1 | contig 11722 bp, 10 predicted proteins | sample JossMetagenome_2_FD_14776 | JGI IMG/M metagenome (IMG submission 14776)
ACTATTGCCATATCTGGATAAGTTTATTGAGGATTAGTTTTTTTACTTTAAGATCAAAATAAAATCTGTCTAAATTTATGTTAATGAGAGTAAGGCTTAAAATTAGGAAAACTAAATGTGTGAAGTAATCGGTTTGATCACTATTTTGACTATTTATATTTCTTATTTTTTTGCAAAAAACTAGCTTACGTTGCTATAACATATCCTGCTAGTGAATCATATAATATGTTAACATTTAAACCTCCATGTGGAACAAATAAATGTTTTGTTACATCAAACTTATCATTTTTGCTATCAAGATAGAATAAGACAACTGTATCACCATCAGCATCTGCATTGTATCCTTCCCATACCAGTTGATTCATTTGTATTGCAAATCCATCGTATGCTCCAGCTATTTTGAATTGCATTGTAGAAGGCAAATGTAATACAGGTTGTCTCATAAGCAATACATAAACATCTTCTTTGTTTATTATCTCATCAATTATTTTTTTGATTGTTTCATCTACCTTTAAAGTTTGGTAGACATAATCAATTCTTTCAGTTATATTACTTTGTTTCTGCTCAATTAGTTTGGATATGATTTTGTCCTCTAGCAACATGAAAGCACAAATATAAGGAACAACTACTTCATTTGGTTTGATAGCAGGATTTCCAACCAAAACAGCCCTAGTGCTTAAATCAATTCTTCTACCTAGCGTTTTACCTCTAATTGGACCTGTTTTCTTTTTTATGAAGGATGATATTATTTTGTGCTCTATTTTGTATAGTTTATGTAACATATTACCATATATAAAGTATTTTGTAGATGTTTCATCTATATCAAGTTTCTTGTTTGCAGATAAGAGATCAAGATAATCTCTGTTGATCTCATGCAAATTTAAAACGGTTAGATTTTTACCAAATGCAATATTAATATCTCTGACTCCAGCAGGTAATACATTAATATATTCCACAAAAGCATTGTCAAAGCTAACATTGTTTCTGATGGCTTGTACTAGTTGTATGTTATCATTCAGTTTATTATAAATGAGCGATGAAACTTGTTCATATAAATCCAAATCCTGATCCAAATATAAACCTTTCTCCAAAGCAATTGAACCAAATTTATCAATCATTGTTTGTATGGACGCATTATATATCTTAGTAAGTAAATGAAGCCATATACCAAAAGGAGATAAAACCTTCTTCTCAATATACAAACCAAGTGATTTATCCTGTATACCATTATTCTCATCATAAGCATACATTCCAAATAAACTTTCATACCTATGAAGTATTAACAATATTAATGGATGTGGAACAGGAACATTCAATTTAATTTTACCGATTGTGTATGCTCTCATGTATGCAGGTTTAGATTCAACATTGCAAACAGGACAAATATATTTTGGTGGGCGAATTATATTGCAAGCACAAGTATAATCATATACTGGACCAAATATAGTCTCACTAAATATACCTAATGGATGAAATCTCCACGTTAATCCATAATTTTCTGGCTTAATATTTGATCCCTCAAATATAAGTGGTTCTGTGATAAATAAACTCATAACAAAAAAATTTAGCATACGTGCAAATAACTACTATCTCAGTAGCAGACTATATAATAACAATTTTTGTTTAGTTTTTGATCATAGTTTTTGTTTATATAAATATACAAAAAAATTCAGATGATTTGTTCGTTATCTCAAGAGCAAATTATATATCACCGTAAATATAAGTTCTTTCTCTATTCTATTCCATTGAGCTATCTCGTAAACCATATTTATCAAATCCTGATTTGCAAAATCTATGATTTTACGTTCTTTGTTATAGTGATTGTGAACATCAATACACACTCTATCTAACCCAATAAAACTAACCCCGATATTGCAGTTAAAATTGTAATTCCATATCAGAATATCATAAATACAATCTAATATAAGCTTGTTTTGTTTCTCGTGACGCCAGGTTTTGTTACTATCAAAATAACTTAAACCGAATTCTGTGGGATTGTAGTACAAACAATTATGATAATTTAAAAGAGCGATAATACTATTTACATTTTTTGGGAAATTATCTACAATCAATGACATAAGATGCAAACTGAAAGAATCTTTGAATTGATAATTATATTGCAATTTATACGCTGATTTATTACTGGATGTTATGTAAGTGTTGTAAAATACGCCGAACTTATAAACTCGATTTTGAAAATTACCAACAGTAAAATATCTTAATTGATTTGTTCTTGTGTGAATGAGTTTCATGCAAAAAAATTTAGATGTGTTTTTTGCTCATAACAATAACATAAGATAAAGTAGCAACGACTGCGGCAAATGCTTTTCATTTGGACGATTCTCTATCATAGGCGGAAGTGAGTTAAATTTATAATTTCGATGTAACAATTGAAATCAACACACATAGCAAAAAATTAGACTATTTTTTTGTTACTTAATCAAAATACAAATAATCTCACTGATCAATAACATACTCGCTTTTCTTCTATCCAAACCAGATTGTTATTGCTATAGTAACGAACTTTTACTAATTTACTTAGACAGTTTTTGTTTATACGCTACAGCTTTCACATTCCTCTATCTCTGTTAAGCTTTTACTTCTGCAGTAATACACGGTTTTTAACCCAAGTTCCCAAGCAAGTTCATAAAGTCTTGAGAGCTTAGGTCCATCAATCTGCTCTGGGTCTATAAACAAGTTCAAAGATTGGGCTTGGTCTATCCATTTTTGCCTTTCGGCAGCAGCCCTTATTACCCACTCTTGGTCTATATTGTATGCAGACTTATAATGCCAGAAGTATTTGTCTATTTCTGGTGGAACTTGTGGGAGAATGCCAGACATATTTTCTTCCTTGTAGTATTTGGCAAAGATAGGATCAATGGACGGAGTGGCTCCTATTATCAGAGATGTGGAGCCTGTGGGCATCAAGGCAAGCAAGTAGGCATTTCTCAGTCCATATCTCTTGACATCCTCCGCAAGTCCTATCCAGTCTAAGTTATTGCCATTTTCTTCAGATATTTTTTGGTTTTCTTCTGGCTCTCTTCCAAAGAATATGCCTTTGCTCCAATCTGAACCTTCAAATAAAGGATAAGCTCCTCTTTCTTTTGCCAACTGCATAGAGCCTTTTATAGCATAGTAAGCTATCCTTTCAAACAAGGCATTGGCAAACCTGAGGTGTTCCTCTGACTCCCATTGGATGCCATTTTTGACCAGACAGTAGTGGTAGTTGCTTACACCTATGCCTATGGCTCTGTAGCGTTTGTTGGTATACTCCGCTTCCTTTATGGCATAGTAGTTCATCTCTATCACATTGTCCAGCATCCGCACAAGGATAGGAACTACCCTTTCCAAGTCCTCTTTTGTCCAAATCTTGCCAAGGTTTATAGAACCCAGATTACAAACCACCACATCTCCGGACTTTTTCACATGAGTTATAGTGCCATCTTCTGCTACAGTTTCTGAAATATGCGTTGATACACTTTGATTTTGCACTATCTCGTGGCAAAGATTGGACGAGTAGATCATACCGCAGTGCTTGTTAGGGTTTAACCTGTTGGCGGTGTCCCTAAAGAATATGTAAGGCTCTCCCGTTTCAAAAATCACAGTAAGCAGTCTCTTCCATAGCTCAAAGGCATCCACTTCTTTTTTGGTGTTTGGCGGAAGTTCTCTCTCAAGCCTTTCATAAAGCTCTTCAAACTCTTGACCGTAGAAGTCCTCCAGGTTTTTGCCATCTTTTACATTCTTGCAGTAGTAGGGATCAAAGAGCGTCCACTTTTGTCTGTTTTTCAGTCTTTTCATAAACAGATCTGGTATGGATATGGCAGGATGTATGTCGTGAGCCTTCTTTCTCTCGTCTCCTACATTGGTTTTGACCTCCAGAAAGTCCAATACATCCTTATGCCATATGTCAAGGGTTATGGATGCGGAGCCTTTCCTCATGCCAAGCTGGTCCACATACACCATCACATCGTTGAGAATTTTAACCACAGGTAAAACACCAGAGCTTGCTCCTTTGAATTTCCTTATAGGAGAACCTGCAGCTCTAATTTTGCCAAGGTATATACCAAGACCTCCTGCAAACTTGGATATTTGTCCTGCCTTTTGCACATTGTCAAAGATATCATAAAGGTCATCATCTACTGTTAAAACAAAACAAGAAGAAAGTTGACTATGTGGTCTTCTTGCATTCATAAGTGTAGGAGTTGCCAGAGAGATTTCATGGTTTGATATAAGGTCATAAAAGAGTTTTGCATATTTTAGCCTTTCTTCCTTCTTTTCAGGAATAGCCAAAGTCATAGCAATAAGCATATACATCTCTTGTGGAAGCTCTATAACATTTCCATTCTCATCCCTTACTAAATACCTATCGTAGAGTACTTTTATACCCGTATAGTTGAAAAGAAGGTCTCTGTCTGGATTTATGTAGCTGGCAAGAGTATCAAACTCTTCTTTGGAGTATTCCCTTAGCAAATACTCGCCGTATATACCTCTGTCTGTGTAGGTCTTCACAAGAGTGTAAAAGCTTTCTGTGTTGTAAGGCTTGTATTTACCATTTATCTTGTCTTTTATCTTGTAGCCTCTTATATACGCCACATCCTTATAAAGATCGTAAAGAAGAAGTCTTGCTGCCACATACTGCCAATCTGGATTTTCTGGAGATACCTTTTCCGCGGCAGTTCTTATGAGCAGCTGCTGTATTTCTTTGGTGGTGATGTCCTCTCTGAATTGTATGCGAGCATCCATCTCAAGCTCATAAGGATCAACTCTAAGCCCATTGCAAGCAAAATTGACAATAGATCTGATTTTATTAATTGATAATGGTTCTATATAACCAGTTCGTTTTACAACTCTCATTCTTAGTTTTGCTCAAAGCGTTCAGTAAGAACAAAAAAAGTTAAAGCTTTAAATTATAGCATTCTTTATATCCGATTATTTGTTCGATAGCTTCAGCAAATTCTCTTATCTCAAATTGAGCGTGTTTATGTTTACGTAACTTTATAAAATTGTCTACAGATATTCTTGGAACTGTCCAGTAAAATCTTGTTTTCATAAATTGTGGCAAAACACCACGAGCTATCTCTTTAGCAACATCTAATTCTCTTAATAAATTGTAAGTAACTTTCATAGTTTTAACACTTGTTTGCAATAAGCTAACTAGCAAAGTATTTTGTTCATCGTCTAGATAATTATCATCTGAAGCTTGCTTATTGTTTTTTGATTGCAGTCTCAACTTTTCTGGAATATAGAAATCCAAATCAACATCCGTATATCTTCTGCTGACTTCATTAAAAGAACCAAATCTATGTCTGAACCATTGTCTTGCAACAAACAATGGACATTCTACAATAAATGTATAGTGATCTAAGCATGTTCCAAGTTCTAGTTTGTCCAATAATTTTATCCAACCACTGCTTGTTGTTATAATTTGATCGTTTTGATCTTTATCTATTGTGTAATTATTTACATTACTTTTGTGTAAAACAAAGCTCATCGTAGTCGGTATTATTTGCTGGGCGTATTCAACTAACTTATAAGGCAATTGATCAATAAAATTAATTAATGTGCGAGCATTAAGCCATATATAACTTCCATCATAATAGATGTTAACAACAGGATAAGATATTTTTGATATGAGATTTATATATTCTTTTTTATTTGCTTTGAATGCAAATATAACATGTTCAAAAGGAGAAGCGTGCTTATTATCAAGCAAATATTTTATCAATTTTTTGTCTCTTTCAACATCAATAACAGATGATAAATCTTTAGCAAATGATACTCTTGCAGCTTTAACAATACGTTGATCGCTACCCATTGAAAATAGTTGACTCATTTGATCTTTTACGCTAATAAAAAAGCTCAAAAAATAAAAACTTTTATATTTTTAGCTGGCTTAATGTTAGCAATATATCTTTATCGTTTATTGTTCCTGCTATTTTAGCTAAATCCTCTAATAATTGTTCTTCTGTTTGGTGAACATTCTGAGCAACCTTTTGATAGATCAATAATTGACTGAATGCTGCTACTTCATTTACTGTTGTTTGTTCATTATCCTGATTAATATTTTCTAGCATACTATCATTCTTTATTGCATATAGAGCAATACAGTAAGCCATTAATAAGTCATCATGTTCAAGTTCAGATACAATTTTTCCTTTTCTCTTTTTAAGTGATAGTATTTGTATGGCTAGGTTTTTGCTTTTGATTGCATCTGGATTTTGATTAACAACATCATATAAAATAGAGAACATTTTCTCTTTACTTTTTTGTGTAGTGTAGACACCCGGTTTTTGATCATTTAGATTATCTATATAAATTTTCTCTGCATATGTTTGCTGCAAAATTTCAATAATATGTGAGCCTAGATTCCTCTCTATAACCAATTTACAGTTACGAAACTGTTTAGCTATTTCTGATAATATTCTCAAAACAAATGTTACGTCTATGTTACTAGCTTGCCATTCAAATACTAAATCACCATTCTGTGGATCAACACCAACAATAGCATAGCTATCCTTACCATAAGCAGTGGCTATGTCAACTCCAATATAAATTGGTTTTTGAAACATATACAACTCTATATCACTATACACATTTAAAGCAGTTATAACTTCTCCAAAATCATCTTTCAAAAAGTATGTTTTTTGTTTAACATTATTGTTAATCCTAACTAATTTGTTCAAAACCTCATCATCATCAATGAAACTATCGCTATCAGGTAAGAACATACATTCATAGTTTATTAAAATCTGCCTGAGGTTTCTTGTTCTCTTATATTCCTCTTCAATGTGTTTGTTAGCTTGTTCGTCATCTAGTAAGTCTCTATAGTAGAATAGTATAGGAGTATATGCTGTTAGACCTTGTGTGCTATCATACCATAATTTGAATGCAAATCTAGCTTCATCATTAATCAAAGCAGCAGCATTAGACAATAATATTAATGATGTTGGAAATATATTGCGCATCATACTACGTGTAGCAGCTAATCTTGTTGTTGCTAATTCCAACATTCTCCAATTATTCTTAATGTTAGCAAACTCATCTATAATCAATATTTGAACAGTTAATTGTTTGAATAGATAGCTTGGATCTTTGTAGTGTTTATTGATACCACTAACTCTGAAAACTGAATTATTCTCAAACAATATAACTTTGTTTTGAAACGGTTGTCTTTTGTACTCAACCTTTATAGCGGGAAACATATTATCAATGATACGCAAAACTCTGCTCTGGAAGTCCATAGCCAATTCATCTTTTAACGATAGATAGTAGACGTGTATTCCTGGATATGCAACTAAAACATATGCTGTTAGTAAAGCAGCAGCTGTAGTTTTGCCAGCTATCTGAGTTGAACCTAGTGCATATATATCATTAGATTGTAGTGCATTAGTTATTAACAATTTTTGAGGAACGTTTAATGTTATACGAACTTTTTTGTTATCATCTGTTGGAGCAGGCATTAAAAACAAATTCTCTATGGTCTCAATAGGATGCTGCCTAATATATTGTAACAACAAATCTTTGTTTTGTATGTAGTTTTTTAATCCATCTATAAAATTCATCAATTATGTTTGCTATGATATATTTTCCTTACTTCAAGCTGCTGTAAAAATGCAACCTAGCAATAAGGATTTTGAAAAGCTATCCAATGTTGAAAGATTGCTTAAAGGTTTAGTTCAAAATAAGTTAGAACAACAAGACGCTGGTATATCAGAAAGATTGTTAAGAGTTTTAGAAGAAATAGCTCCCACTCTGAAATCTGATTTGAGCAATATATTAAGAAGCACAAATCAAACAAGCATAACAATTGAAACACTAAATGGAAATCCTATATTGCAAAGAATATTTGAAATATATATGACCAATTTAGCACCTCAACTATATAATGGCGATAGATATATCATAACTCTTGATATGGAAGTAGACAAAGATATAGTATTTAACTTAGCAAAATCACTAGACTTAAACAATATAATCTATGAAGTACTATCTACACTTATAGTAGATGGAAAATGTTATGTTTGGCTAGTTGACTACAGTAACATTGAGAAACTACTAAATGTAAACAAAGAAAGTTATGTTTATATAGAGAATACACAAGATTATGATTTTGCCTTCATGCAATTGCGAAATCTACAGAATAGTAGCAAAAAAAACGAAAACATTAAAGTCACAATAAGCAATAATAAGTTTCACAGACACACAATGCTATATAAAGCACATATTGTTAACAAAACAAGAGTTAAAGCTCTTACTTTAGGTAAATTAACAATTGCTTATCTTGTTGTGGGTAATCCATTTACTCAAGATTTGCATACACCTATTAACAGAGAACAGAATAATCCAGAAAGAGAGCAATTACTAAGGAATATAACAAATGCTCTTGCGAATGCTATATTTGAACACAATGAAGAAATGCTAAGGAAAATTAAACAAGATTTAGCAGATCATTTTAGTGAGAGCATCTTTTTAGTTCCTGTAAATAAGATTGTTGAGTTTAAATTTCCTAAACCTTATGATGAAGGTTTAATAAAAGACATTATTAGTCTGAGTAACTTGTATAATTTATTGTTACAGAAGATAGCTACAGACATTGTCAACGAAAGAAAGGTATTAAATGTTACTGTGGAAGTTTCTAATCTATCTAATGCTCATGTATCACATTATCTGCAACAAGCACTCACAATGTTTAAAAGCGAATTAATTCCAGTTAATGATATTATACCAGCTCAGACATTTCCCAAATTCTTAACACCATACAACATACTTATCATACCAACAAAGAATGGACAAAAATATTTTAACATTGAAGGTTTTACACCTATGGGAGAATATAATCCAAACTTACAATCTTTATTCGATATGCTACAAAGTATTATAGGCAAGGTAGCTGGCTTACCAGCTTCACATCTAATACAAGAAACAGAAACGGCTCTATTAGGAATAGTGTCTAGCTACTTTCTAGAGAAAATAATAATGTTACAAGAACCAATTAATCAAGCACTAACAAAACTTATGTTGTACTATATGTATTTGCTAGATAAAGATCTTTACTATATGTATGCAGAACTACTCAAAATTGAATTAACGAAACCTGTAAGTCTGATATTTAGCACACTGTCTGAGATATTTTCATCTCTATCTACAATGCAGTCTATACAATTGCAAAAGAATGTTAATTTTGATAATCTCATAAAGCAAATACTCGGAGAAAAGTTTTATGAGATGTTAACAAAAGAAAGCATAAACCTTAATACAAATAATACTGAAGTAGACGAAACTTTTACAACTGAACAATTTCCTTATTCCTAATTATTTTTTTGCAAAAAATTATGGATACAACTCAGCTGTCAGTGGAATATTAACAGATGCATTATATATAGTTGTAGAAGTGTCTATATCTAGTGCTAGTATAGGTATTCTACAATTTGGAGTATTACTTAAGTTAAATATTTTACTTTCAGATCCAGTAGATAGAACCCATTCCATGTTCGTTGTTTTGATACCATCATTACATCTTATTATATTTGTTTGTACACAGAGATAAGTTGTAAATAGATTTGTTGTTATATTGTTTGCTGTTTTGTAACTATCTATCTCACTTGTGTTATTGTAATTGCTTTTGGTTTAGATATTATTAGTCCAAAACTTTCACATTGAGCTAGCCCAGGTTGTATTGTAACAACAATATCATTTGGAGAAGATGTCACAACTGCAGGTAGAAATCCTTTTAATGGTCCTATGAAGTCAAAACGACCTGTAATAGCAAAACCTGGAAAGAGATACTTTATTCTATCAGGTGTATATTTATAAACCTCATCAAAGACAAATAAATAATCTTCATTATTCATTAGTTGATCTAGCGTTCTTATATCCTGTTGAACAATTGCACAGACATATCAAATTTTTGTGCTTACAATAAACAAAAAATTTTATCCTATGAATTCTTTCTCTTTAAAATCCTGTAAAATATGTAATCTGGGACTGAATATCAAATTATGTTTTGCGCAGAATAATAGTGTCTCATAACTATTGTTTAATTGTTTTTCTCTTGTTGCTCCTTCTGGCATAACAAATATGCCAATTGCTTTATTTCTTACTTTTTCTACCAATGACAATATAAATTCCTGGGTTTGTGAACTTTCATAAACAAATTTAAGGGAAAAGCTTATGTTGTTTACATTCATATTGTTTAACTGATCTACGAGTTTTGGATACGTATCTACATATTTATGTTGATATCTCGTTTCTTTTGGTGATATGCTAAAATGAAATTTTATGTTATTACAATGAACAAAGTCATCTATTATAGGGTTTGTTCCATTTGTTTCTATTATGACAAAATCTTTTCCACTATATTCATTCCATAGTTTTGATACTTCAATTATAAATGCTTGTCTATCTTCTGTCATTAAAGGTTCTCCACCAGTAAACATAAGCAAATAATCTTTTAGCTCATAACTAACATTCTGAACAGAATCAACTATATAGTTTGCTAATATGTAGTTTATCAGTTCCTCTGGACTAAAATCTTTACCTGGATTTGACCAATTCTCATAGCTATCACAAAATTTACATCTTAGATTACAACTAGCAAATCTGATTAACAATACAGGTAACCCTATATATGCTCCTTCTCCTTGCAATGTCTTGAAAATTTGATAAATACGCTGTTTATTAACTTTGGTTGTCATGCTAATAAATTTAGGTATATTGTAGCAAAAAAAACTAATCTAAAAGGTATGTAATATAAAAAAACATAAAGTTAATCTTTGTAGATGTTGTAATACGAGAGCAAGTCAATAAACATTAGAAAATCATTTTCGTACGCTTGGAGTTTGTAAATATACTCTCTGTGAACATAATCATAATCGTTATACACTAGCTCTATACCTATCAAAATCCAAACACTTTCACCACTTTCCTCCGTTTTTCTATGTAAGAATTGTTCGTTACTTAGTATATACAGCTCAGAGTATCCTCTCATGTAATCGTCATTTCTCTTAACCAGAGACGGTTCAGGTAAAAGCATCTCTTCTTCTGTTAATTCTCTATCAAGCACTTCCATAAACCAGAAAAACTTCTTTCTAAGCTCACTATAAAACTTTCCTTTTTTTGCTAAAGGCATAGCACCACCTCCTTTTTAGGTTTGATTATGATTTTTTTCTCTTTGGATATGCGTGTAGAATAGAGAACTTAGTGTTATGTCTTCATATCTTTTCCAGACCAGCTTGAGAAAATCTCTTATCGGTTTTATTGCAGACCACGTTGGAGACATATCTACGTCCTTTAGAACCTTTTCTATGGTTTCTTGTCTAACTATGGCAATGGGATAACTTTCTTGCTCCAGTAGTTCTCTTCTAAGATACACAATAAAAGGCAAAGGTGCAAAGGTGTAATGTCTTATGTGTATCCTAATAGAACACGTAGTAAGACTTATCCACTCCGTTAGAGGAACCGCATGAACAAGCCCTTCATCTTCTATATGGAAAATTAGCACGTATTCTTCGGGCATCCAAAAGAGAACTCTAATTTGTCCAACCTGAACAGGAACCCTTGCACTTTCTTTGACCTTAAGTCTTTCACTTCCTAAACTGTCTTTGTAGAGTTTCAGAGAAGCCTTAAGCTCTTTTATATCCCTCATATCCAACCACCTCCTTTAAAAGTTTTTCTTGTATACAAATTTAGATAGTTTTTTAACACATTCTTAAAGTGGATTATA
>JGI20127J14776_1000379_pt1 | contig 11621 bp, 14 predicted proteins | sample JossMetagenome_2_FD_14776 | JGI IMG/M metagenome (IMG submission 14776)
GTTACCGGGCAAGAATTGCAATCGCTTCGCCAAAGCCAACACCCTATGCGCGGCTATCTTAAACCACCAAGCAGTTGATAGTAACTCTTTAGCCACATCACCATTGGCATTGAACGGCAACTTAATGGTTATGTAATCCACAAAGGGATATCCCCCAAAAGATTTAAAAACCTAACCCCAACACCCTCACTAGTTACCCTGGAGTCCCGAGATCCGCAGAGGCTGGGAACCGCGGGCGACAGGCGGGGAGCCACTACGGTGAGCGGCCCCAGGGAGACCGCCGAGAAGGAGACGGTGGGAACAAACCACTGAAGGCGAATGAGCACAAACCACCGTCTCCGGAGAGACGGTTAAGGTGAATAATGATTGTAATAGCATTTGTTGGTCAGTCCCTGACCCACCAATCATAGGTTCAGTTGCCGCTTCTCATCACGTTAAGGAGTAATGGATTAAATAAAATTAAATAATTTTTGCCGTATTTATGATTGTGGAGAGGCTTGCTAAATCCTTAATGGTGCTTTCTAAGGATGGAGTCTTCACCCGCGAATCCCTTGAGAGATTAAGTGGTCTAGGTGGTTCGATCGTTGAATCTTTCCTTAATGAGTTGTTGAGTGATGGTGCTATTACTAGGGTAGGTGAGGGCTATAGGGTTAACATGAGACCTCACGCGCTGATTAGGTACTTCATGAATAAGGGATTGAGTGTTGACCTTGAGGAAATAAGCGGCTTCCTTCCCTGGGATGAGTTCGAGGCCTTGATAAGGCTTATTTTTGAGGAGTGGGGGTTCAGGGTCGTCAGTAGGCTCAGGGTCCCCGTCGTTGGTACCAGGGTTGAGTTTGATGTCATTGCCTATAGGGAGCCAAGGGTCTTACTGATAGAGGCTAAGCGTTGGAGGAGGGTTTCTGGAAGCTTGTCCGCTATCGTTAAGAGGCACCTTGAGAAGGTCGAGTTGGTGTCTAGGGAGCCAGAGGTTTTGATGAATAGGTTAGGGGTTAGGTGGGGTGAGGCCTTGTTAATACCCGTCGTTATTACTTGGCATAAGGCTGGCATGAGTATGCTTGAGGGTGTACCTATCGTGAGTATTTACCAGGTTAATTCATTCATAATGGAGCTTGATGGTATCGTTGATTACGTAAGGGCATTCAGGGTTTCCTGGAGGCATCTTTGATCCTGGCATAGCAATCTGGGCAGGCATAGACCTTGAACACCATGCCCAACTCCTTAACCTCATAATCAACTATGTAGTACTCCCTAACCCTCCTTAGGCAGAAGAAGCATATAACGCCCTTATTACCAACCCTCTTCATTACCCTGACTCCTCCGTCTCCTCCTCGCTCTTAAGCATAACGGTCATGCTCATTAATTGATCAATATCTGGGTATAAGCTTTCTATTGTCTGCGTTTCTCTATATAACCATGTACTAACCGTAAGTAGTGCAGCGCTGATTAGGTACATTGTTGATGAGAGCCCGACGTATGCATTAACACCCACTAATGAGTACGTGCTAGTTGGGTTGCCGTCCAAGTATATGGGTGTTGGTATGGGCAATGCGAATATTAGGGAGAAGGCTAGCATTAGCATTACTCCAAAGATGAGGGGGTCGGATATGCTGAATTTAACATTTCTTCCTCTGACTAGTATTACCATGGATATCACGATACCCACGAAGACAAGTATTGGTGATAAGTAATCAATGGAGTCCAGGAATTGGGAGTAGCCCTTAATGGGTGTTAGGGTTAATGAGCCATTAATGTCGTTAACTACCAGTTCCATTCCAGGTGTTACGTTGACGATTTTACTTATGCCTGGCAAGGGTGGGCTCGTTATTATTGGTATAGTTATTCTTATGCTTGACATCACAAGGATAATTATACCAATCACGATAAANGCAATTGCTACTTTTCTCATTACCTATCGCCCAGAAGTTTCCTCCTCNGTTTTAAGGTTTTCTCTATCAACTTCTAATGAATTAGTATTTCTCGCGCCCATAATACTGCTCCTAATGACCCCCTTGATTTGATAGACAAGCGAGTAATCACCGTCAACCCACCTCCTAATTCCATCAAGTAATGCATCGACAGGGTTCCTCGTAAATAATGGCTCAAGAATCTTCCTCATGCTATCCAAGCGTCTTATTACGTTGGATGGGTCCGCAGAAATCGTTGTAAAGTCATAAACACGGGCAACGGGTATTGCGGAGAGCTTTGTTGACCAATGGAGTGATAATGGGACCCTATACATCCTAACCTTAAGCATCGTATTTCCACCTATCACAACATCATCACCAAGCCTCTGGTATAATTCCATGGACTTCATGCTCCTATGCACAACCTCATTAACAACATCAACCAATGCCCTCAAATCCTCAGGGTTGACCTCCCTCGACAACATTGATATTACCTTAAACCCATTCATGCCGTCAAAAATTACGGCATTGTGCACAAGCCCCAACTGCTCAAAGGTTATGCGTACCGCCGTTGTTAATAGGTCCATAAGCTCGAGACCCCTATCACTCATCCAAACGCCCTTACCACCCTTAATATCGATTATGACCATATCGATACCCTTAGACGCGGCTGCATTAACGGAAGCCATGAAGTCCACACCACCCAGCTTCACGTACTTTATCAACTCATCCTTAGTGCTAAGTATTATTGGCAACTTACTACCGTCCTCATGCTTAACCCTAGTCATCAGCATTGCGGAATCACCAACCTGCCTAATTACTGCGGCCTTCCTACCGCTCAAGAATTTCATCATTAGATCGCCCACAATATCGTAATACTTAATGGGCCTGACCGACGGCTTTAGTACCATTGGTATCAATTTCTTAGGCATTTCTATCACCCGGCCTATAGTAGTAGGTGAGTTTGCCAAGTATCCAGTCCCTAATCACAGCGATGGCCGCCTCCCTAATATTTACCTTACCGCCCCTCATTAACAACCCTCTCCTTCTACCAACCAACTCCAATAGTTCCATTGGATCCTCGGAATCAACGCCATACCTCTCCATAAATGCCTTGGGGTTGAATGACTTAATTCTCATTATTAACTTTATCGCTGGTATTACAGGGTCATCAAGCTTCGATGGGTCTATCGCGCCCTTAATGACTAATAAGGCTTCATCCTTAACTTCCTCAACAGGTACTACACCCGGCGTATCTATTACTATCAACCACTGCTTAGCCCTAACTATTTGTTCGCCAATTGTCCAACCAGGTACTGGGCTTGTTTCAGCCACATGCCTACCCTTTAGGTAATTGATTATTGTTGATTTACCCACGTTTGGGTAACCAACCACGGAAACCCTCACTGGAAGCCTGTGCGTACCTCTTGATATTAACAATCAACTTCCTAGTTCCAAGCCTATCCCTGGCGCTTATGAACACCGTGGGGTAATCCCTCTCGAGGAATCTCCTCCATTCCTTAAGCACCTCCATGGGTACTAGGTCGGCTTTGTTGATAACCATCATTAACGACTTACCCAACCTATTAACGAGATCCTCCAGTCTCCTATTCCTTGTCTCGACAGGATCCCTTGCATCAATAACCTCAAGTACTAAATCGCTCATTTCGAGAACGCTCCTAACCCTCCTCCATGCCTCCTCCTGACTAACTCTACTCATTCAAGTGAGCCTATGTTTTTTGCAATAATGTTTATAAATATAAAACGTACTACAATAACGTGGCCTTTGAGAGGCCTATTCCATCACGTCTTACATTGTTGAGGCTTAGGAATCAGGAGAGACTTTATAGGAGCATTAAGAAGACTGTTGAGGATGCTAGGAATGCCACGATACAGAGAATCAGGGCTATAATACCTAAACTCGAGTCCGCTAGGAAGAGTGTTCATGATGAGTTGAGCAAGACATCCTTGCTGCTTAGGGCTGCAATATCGAAAATGGGTATTGAGGATTATGGAAAGTTGAGCGAGTCTGTGAGGCCCACGGTAGATGCAGAGTTCACCGACCTGGTTATGGAGGGAATAAAGTTCAGGGGGTTAGAGTTTAGGGGTGTCACAAGTCCTAATTACGGCATATTCGCAATACCGCCGGAGCTGGATAGCGCCTTATATGGCATATACAGCAACTTTAGCATAGTTTCGGAAATGATAAACCTAGAGAACCTATTCTACACATTACTTGCGAGGGTTAGGGAGTACCAGAGGATGGTTAATGCCATAGATAATGTATTGCTTCCCAGGATAACAGAGAGCGCCAGGTTTGTTAGGCTTAAGCTAGATGAGGATGAACGTGAGGAGTTCGTTAGAAGAATAGTCATTAATAGGCTCCTGGAAACGATAGGTAGGAGGTAAGGGTTAGCAAGATTTAAATAATCGCAGTATTGATTACGTTTTAGTGAAGACAGGAGGGATGTGCGGATCCATGACGAGGGATTTGAACGCGGATCACACACCCTCCTACATCCTGGTGATCACGCATGATTATTAACATCAAGAGAGTCATTTCTCTCTACATTATTGAGTTATTAATATTAATAGTGCTTTCCATAATAGGGTTCTATGTAGGTCCCCTGTTCATAAGCCAAACCGCAATTAATGAGTTAAGGAGTGAGTTAATGGGCACCGTTAACCTGGGTCCCAACTTCATATTCCTACATAATCTCGTTATAGATACCCTAATGGCGATACCCATCATCGGCCCACCCATCTTCGTACTTGCCCTGGTAATGACGGGGTTCATACTCGGTGTATATGTGGCGTTCACAATAAATTCGCCAATAGCCCTAGTCTTCGCCCTGGTGGTAACCATGTTTTTCCCGCATGGAATAATAGAGTTAATGGCATACGCCTTCTCCACAACGGGCTCTCTATTCCTGACAGGTAGGGTTATTAGGTCCGTACGTAGTACTAGTTCTGTTGCCAGGAATGACTTTATTGTATTGCTTATTTATTACGCAATATCAGTCCTGCTCCTATACGTGGCTGCCAACGTTGAGTATTTAGAAATAGTTAAGTTAAGTGGTGCCATAAGGGGCTTGATTGGGTAATACAAAGATGAATTAGCCGGTGATGTTTTGATACATGAATTTCTGGGTCATTAGGTTTTGGATGAATACAGGCAGTTGCAAGTCATTAATTGTACTATCATAAGCGCTGGTCAATGAGTTATAACCTAGTATAAATATTATTGGTGAATTGATAGGGGAGGTACCAATTAAGGGGTTTGGTGTGTAGTATGGAGGTACGTAGTACGCGTTGAGCGTAAGTCCAACAAGCCCCTGATACCTGGAGTTCATGACAAAATCCTCATACTTACTTACACAAGTCGATGCGTTAATACTTACTCCCAACCTATTGAGTAGGCTCTGTATCTCGGCAGTACTGGTTAGGTTGGCAATGTTCGTTGCGTTGGATCCCACGTAGGAACCAACCTCCTTAAGGAATAATAGGGCGTAATCCCTATTGGTGGAATTATAATAGAGGCAGTAGGCTACAGAGGCCACGTTGAGTTCCGCAATGGTTAGTGGTGATGAGGTTGGAGATGATGTGGTCATGAACGAAAATACATTAAAGGCTATCTCATATTGCACAAGGCCTGAGCCAGCGGTACTCAATATATAGTTTGTGTTAAGTACTGTAAAGTTTGTGGCCGGCGGCATGACCGGGTTGTATATTATCAATACCTTAATGGGCGCGGTGCTTGGTCCATAAACAAGGCTGTAGTTAGTGAATAAGCGGTAGAATGAAGATGCATTATCTAGTTGGAAGTATGGTGGCCATGCAACAATGGAGACTTGGTACGGGCCAGTACCGACAGGTAGCGCCACAATCGTTGTTCCCCTATGCAGTGTTGATGGTGGTGCTATGAACTTGGTGAGTATGTAGTACGTAAGCACCGCAGCTAATACGAGTGCTAAAGCCAGTATTGCAAAACCTATTGCCTTATTAATGTCCATCCCGTAAAATCGAGTATCTAGTTTATTAAGGATTACTCACTGATGAAGACTCGCACAGTGTGGGTTTTAGAGAAATGCTTAAATTAGTGATGGTTCCACGATTAGTCAATGGCAATACCCAGGGTTGAGAGACCAAAACCAGCATTGTATGGACCCACCGTGCCAGTGTGTACTTCATGTGGTAAGCCGATTAAGCCTTACGAGAGAGCAACCCACTTCCTATGTCCAAACTGTGGTAAGGCTGAGATCTGGAGGTGCGAGCATTGCAGGAGGACTGGCAATCCCTATAAATGCCCTGTGTGTGGTTTTGAGGGACCATAATAAAGGGCGTAGATCCTATCTCCTCCAATCACTAAACGGTCTTGGGAATAACTCTTTGAGGCTATGCCGTATTACTTCGTTACCATGCACGATGATTACTTCCTCTACACCAAACTCGCTCATAACCTGGAGACATGCACCACAGGGATATATTGGCTTATCTAGATTTGAGGTTATCACTATGGTCTTTATCCTCCTCTCGCCATTAGAGACGGCGTTGAATATAGCCACTCTCTCAGCGCACACCGTAAGTCCTAAGGATGCGTTCTCAACGTTGACGCCGCGGTACACTCTACCCTCCGGTGTTATTGCGAGGGCGCTAACCTTAACGCCACTGTATGGTGCGTATGAGTACTTTAAGCCTTCTTTAACCATGCTCATCCACTCACTGGGCATCATCTAAACAAAGCCCTAACTACCCCTTTAAGTGCTGTACTGTTTTATGGTGCTGGGCAATAATGAATTTAAGTAACCCATATTATACCGTTAATTGGTGATACCGTTGAAGCGTGCCGTAATAGTTGGTGCGAATAACGTGAGTATCGAAGTGGCTAGGATGCTTGCGGATAAGTACGAGGTCAGGATTGTGGATTCGAATGAAGACGCCTGTAACAAGGCGTACAAGACCCTTAAATCAGCAGCCATGGTATATAAAGGCGACCCAAGCGATGAAAATGTGCTTAATGAGGTTGGCGTGGATAGGGCAGAGCTCTTCCTAGCTCTTTCAGAGGATGATAAACTAAACTTTGATGCATGTAGGGTGGCCAAGGGGAGGGGTGTTCCGCTAATCATTGCAAGGGTTAATAATAGGGATATGGAGGATTCGTTCAGGGAATTGGGTGTGGCGATAGTTAATGTGGAGAGCTTGGTTTCAGATAATATAAAGAGTTTAGTCTTAAGTGATGTCGTCAGGGTATTAACCGTAGACCAATCAACAAATTTGGCCTTCGCCATTGTACGCATTGGGGAGAATTCACCCATGGTGAATAGGCAAATTGGTTATTTAGTTGAGAATTATGATATCACCATTCCCTACGTAATAACGGCAGGTGGCGCTATTAAACCAGGTAATGATTACATTATCGAGAGCGGTATTGAGCTGGTGATTGTTGGCACCCTGAGTAATGTTGAGAGATTCATTAATGAAGTATCAACTGAGTAATTGGTTTATTGTTGATATCTATTATTGCCATATCTCCTCTCAATCTTCGGCATTAATTTGAGTACCCTATCGAGTAATGAGTACCTTACCTCATCAACGGTCCTCAGGTCCTTATAAGCGCCCCTGGCAATCAACTCGATATAATCATCCTCTATTGCGGCTACATCAACACGAGGATCCTCTATACCCAACTGCTCCATGTACCCCTTTAGTTCAGCACGCAAATCCTCAATTAACGAGTCATCCCTAGGCACCTTAAAGGGTATCCTAATCTCAATACCCTCCGTTGGTGGTACTCTCTTTATAACGTTCTTCATGATTAACGTATAGGGGACATAAACAAGCTCATTACGCGCACTCCTTATCACCAAACCCAATGGTGTCTGCTTAATTACGTAACCCTTTATACCCATGATCTCCACGTGATCCCCAACATCAAGCGTGAAATCCCTAACCAACCTACCAATCTTGCCCGTGAAATACTCCTCAATTATCGGCCTCATGCCGATCACGAGGATTATGGCGACAATAATCAATAGGGCGCCAACAATCAAGTACTGCCTATAGACATAGGCTATAGCCGATAATATGGTCACTATCAGGATTATTCTGAATATGAAGCGTGCGTTCTCAACATCGCCCTTCCTGGCGATCTTCACGAATGCCTTGACGATCTTATCAAAGACGTAATCAAGTAGTAGGTATACGAGTATCGCGGCAACAATTAGTATTAAGGCTTCCTCTATTGCACTCCAGATCCAGTTCGGTATGAAGCTACTAATCTCCGCAATAACCATATAGCAAGGACATACATAAGCATGTACTTTAAAACCTAACGGAGCTTTAATGCACAACAAGCACGGGCTTGTTGGCGTACCTAACAACCTTCTCTGACACAGAACCGAGTAGGAACCTCGTTAATCCCTTCAATCCCCTAGAACCAACTATTATGATGTCCACGTTAAGTCTGTTTGCCACATTTATTATTGTCTCGGCGGCGTCAGTACCAACCTCAAGTAGTGTCTCTGCATCAACACCGGCATTCTTGGCATTCTCGAGTGCTTTATTTAGGAGATCCCTGCCCTGCTTTTCCATGGTCTCTATCAATGATGGGTACATGGTTGAATCCGGTGCGATGGCTATTTTGCCCTCCTCAATAACGTGGAGAATATATAGTTTGGCGTTGAAGCTCTTGGCGATGCCTATTGCATACTCGAGCGCCTTATCCCCAGCCTTAGATCCATCATAACCAACTAAGATCTTACTTATTAACTGCACACAAACCTTGCATGCAGACCTTAATAAACATTAACATTAACCTAGTGATAAGAGAGGGCAAGCCTTGTCCCTCAGGGTGGAGGGAGGTCAGGGTGATTCATCGCCTTACTACCCTGGTAGATAGCGTACGTATTACAAATAGGCCTTAACTCACACCTCATGCATAGCAGTGGATCTGGTGGTTCAACAGGCCATCCCTGAAATGACTCTAAGCTCTTTAATTCATTAAGTACTCCCCCGTACTTTTTCAGTAATGTCATTACTGGTAGTGGTTTGACGTTCTTCATAGTCACCAAATACGCCTCTCTAATCGTTATACCCGCATCCTCGAGCATTAACATATACGACACAACCTGCTTCAGATACCTTTGCTCCCTCTCCTCATTCAGGTTCCACGAGCTCTTAAGCTCTATCAACCCCCAAATCTCCTCACCATCAAACTCACGCATATACACTATGTCCGCCCTACCTGACGTGTCCACGGTCTCTATCCCGCTCTCAACCTCAACATGTATCCTGGGATTCACAACCTTAAACCATTCCTGGTAAAGATCGTGGATAGCCCTACCCCTAGCCAGATTCCTCAAGCCTTCCATGTTGGTTATGGTACCAAACCTAAGACGTATTAGGGACTTGACAATACAATCGTAACTAAATAATGACGGTGTTGCCCTACCCGTCGGCTCATCAACGAGGTATAAATCATCGCCTATAATCCGCGCACCCCTAAGCATCTCGTTNAGGTACTCCTCCGTTTTCCTAGCAATCCTATCCTCATCAATAACCTCAGCGATCGGCTTAACCACAAGTTTAACCATGTACTCAGGTTAAGTGCTTGGGCTCCTTTATAAATTCATTAATTATGTTAATTTACGTCGATAATTAATGGCTTACTACTTTAAAATCGGAATAACTGTGTAGGTGCCGTATGGTTTACGTAGGTATTGATGTTGGAGCCACATTCATTAGGGTTGGCTTGGTCGATGAAGGTGGGAGCGTTATTGATAAGTTGAAGGTTAGGCAGCCTTCGAGTGGTGATGAGAATACCGTGGCTGAGGTTATAATAAAGGCGGTGAAGAACCTAGCCAGGTCTAGGTCCATTGCCGGTATAGGGATTGGCTCAATAGGCCCTCTGGATCTCAAGAGTGGTATTGTGCCACTGGCACCCAATGCCCCAATCAAGAGGTTTAAACTCGTTGAGCCAATTATTAGGGAGTTCCGGGTACCCGTTGTCTTGGGTAACGATGCCATGGCTGCCGTATGGGGTGAGTACGTATTCGGCATTGGTAAGGGCATTAGGAACCTCGTCTACATAACATTTAGCACCGGGATAGGTGCTGGCGTCATTGTTGATGGCCACCTCCTCATTGGCAAGGATGGTAATGCCCACGAAATAGGGCATGCGGTAATTGACATAGACTCGAATATACAATGCGGTTGTGGTGGTTATGGACATTGGGAGGCCCTGGGCTCAGGGGCTAATGTGCCTAGGGTAATTAAGGAATTCATTAAGGGTAAGACGTATAGATCAAGGCTTCACGAGAGATTGTCGAGAAACGAGTATGTGAGTACTGAGGAGGTTTTTCAGGCTTATTATGATGGTGATGAGTTGGCAAGGGACTTCATAGACAACTTCCTAATGAGGGTTCATGCGGCAGGTATTGCAACGGTCATGAATGCCTACGATCCAGAGCTTATAGTTTTGGGAGGCTCCATGGCATTGAATAATAAGGAATTGTTCAGGGCTGGTATTGGGAGGTACTTGGGTAGGTACTTAACCGTTAGGGCTGCTAGGATTGAATTCACAGAGTTTGGTGACGACATAGGCATTGTGGGCGCAGCCGCGTTGGTATATAAGGTACCGGACTCACTTAGGGAGTTTGTTGAGGGATACAATAAGTACTTGCAATAAGCATTAAAAACCAGGTTGATCATCAAAGGCGTGCCTGATGTTGTCATAATTGGTGCGGGTCATAATGGGCTAATCGCAGGCATCGTACTTGCTAAAGCGGGTCTTGATGTTTTGGTCCTTGATCAACTACCGTGGCCTGGCGGTATGGCTGGTTGGCACGTAATAGGTGGTGTGGAGGTCCCCATAGGTGCGTATGTACTCGGTTTAATACCAACGGATCTAATTAAGGAGTTAGGCATAGGCATTGAGCAGTACAAGCCAGACCCAATAGCGGTGTACGTCAAGGATGGAGAGCTTGTCAGGTGGTGGAGGGACTTCGATAAGAGGGTTGAGGAGTTCAACAGGTGGGGTCTTGGTGATGATTTAAGGGCTATGTGGAATGAGATAGTGAAATTCCACGAAGTTCTGCGTAAGTATTTATTTAGAACCGAACCACCCAGTAGGGATGAGCTGCTTAACGACCCAGTACTCAATGAGTTCCTTAAATTGAAAAGTAGGGATTTCCTGGGAAGGTACTTACCTCGCGACTTCTGGGACATGTTCATATTCGAACCATACCTTGATCAACCAGCCTTCATGGTTGGTTACTACAACCCAGCCACGGACTGGTACTACCCGGCTAAGGATGGCGAGGTTGGTATGCAGGTGTTTGCCCGTGAGTTGTATAGAGCTGCGATTAGGAGTGGCGTTAGGGTAATGCTTGGGTTGGGGGTTAGTAAGATAGTGATTGAGGGTGGCAGGGTTAAGGCTGTTGTTACTGATGATGATAGGACCATAGAGACTAGGGTCGTCCTATCCACGGCGAGCCCTGTGAACACGATACTCGAGTTGGTTGGTGAGGAGTATTTCGACAAGAGCGTTACCGATAGGCTTAGGGGTGCGATGTTTAGTGGCGCGTATAGAGTTGCTTTGGTTTATGACGGAGAGATAAGGTTGAAGGGTGAATTGGATAGATACAGGGAATCAATACTTCAATTACCTTTTGGTGAAACTGTAATACGAAACAACTACTTAATAGTTACAGGCTT
>JGI20127J14776_1000380_pt1 | contig 11595 bp, 10 predicted proteins | sample JossMetagenome_2_FD_14776 | JGI IMG/M metagenome (IMG submission 14776)
TGACAAATAAAGAATGCTTGTTGGTTTTGGTTTTTCTTTTAACCACTTTTCAAAAATTGGTAATAAAGCTGCTAAAGTTTTTCCAGTACCTGTTGGGGAAATTATTAAAACATCTTTCCCATCATATATCGGCCTAAAAGATTGTATTTGTATCTCTGTCAGCTCTTTTATACCAAGCGTTTCAAGACCTTCTCTAATTTTTTCACTCAAATTTTCGATCATATGAGAATTGATATTTCTCTATTTATATTGAGCACTTGCATAAAATTATAATGATGCGAAATACTAAGCCAATCTTTATTAAATAAGATCATATTGATACCTTCAATCTTAATGATAATTTTATTTTTATTTACAATTTTTTCTCCATACAACATTAAGGAATACATTTGGAGAGGGGCTATCTCAATATTCGTACTCCTAGTTTTATTAATTTTAAGTACATACGTATCACGCTATTTTGATAAATTGAATCTTCCCTATTCAAAAAACTTTTCTAATCTAGTATATGTTTTTTCATTCATAATTGCTGGTTTGATTATACTAAAATTTTGGAATGTAGACGCATCTATTATACTATCAAGTAGCACTCTGCTTGGTCTAATTCTAGGTTTAGCATTGCAGCCAGTACTTTCAAATCTTTTTGCTGGAGTAATTATACTCTTAACAAGATACGTGGAAGTTGGAAAGAAAATAAGAATAATATCTTCACAAATTCCCTATACTCTAACCACCCTACCTGCTTATAAATTCTTCTCAGTCGAAAACTCAGACTTAGGCTATAAAGGCGTCATAAAAAGGGTAACTTTGTTTTATTCTGTATTTGAAACAGAAAGAGGTGACGAAATTAAAATCCCGAATTCTATTCTGTTACAATCAGTCGTTCTAGATGTAGAAAGGGAGAATGTAGTATTTTCTGTTAGAGTAGAATTTCCATTAAAACTAAAAGTAAGCCTCGAAGAATTAGAAAGTAGGATTAAAAAAGAACTTAAAGGATTTAAAATTGTCGAAGGGCCTTACTTTAATGAACAAAGCGATAAAGATTACGTCTTCATATCTTTAAAAATAGAAGCAAAAGAGAATTGGAAAAAAACCAAATCAGAAGTCTTGAAGAGATTATTGGCGCTTAAAGAAAAATTAAAGAAATAATGAAAGTAAAGTTTTAAATTCTAAACACAAAATAAAGTGAATGCCAGCAAAGCTATTAATACCGAGGAAGGATTATTTAGCTAGTGGAATTTGTTTTGGAGCTAAAACAAAAACTAAAGATATGAAAGAGTTTATTTATAAAACTAGACCTGATGGCTTAACAATTCTGAATCTTAAAAAGATTGATGAAAGAATAAGAATTGCTGCTAGATTTTTGGCAAGAAACAAGAACATATTAGTTGCCACAAGAAAGAAGATTGCTAAAGAAGCAGTCGAAAAATTTGCTGAAATAGTAAATGCGAAAGCATTTGTTGGAAGATTTCTGCCAGGAACACTAACAAATCCTAATTCAGAGTATTTTTACGAAGCTGATGTTGTATTTATAACAGATCCATTAACTGATAAAAGAGCTTTACAAGAGGCTGTAAAGGCTAGGGTTCCTATAGTAGCAATTTGCAATACATCTAATGAAACAAAATATGTTGATTTAGTCATACCTGCAAACAACAGGGGAAGAAAGTCATTAGCAATGATATTCTATTTATTAGCAAGAGAAATTTTGAAAGAAAGAGGAGAAATAAAAAGCGATGAAGAATTCAAATACAAACTTGAGGATTTCGTAGGAAAAGAATGAATTTAATCATTTCAATTTAAGGAAAATTTTTCGAACGAAAAGTATTTAAATATATTCAACACTAATATTTTTAGTGACAATTATGGCAGCTTAAGCTCATAAAAGGTGGCGATGAGCTAGCTGCCTCTTTTCTGAAAAATTAAATGAAGAAGGAGGACACCTTGCTAGCCACTTTGCATGCAACTCTTTAGCCTATGCTAAAGGGTGAAGTGTTGAAGGTCGATGATTTGGAGATCGTTTCTGAAAAGAAAATGAAGAACGAACTGTCTTTAAGAGACCATTAGATGAAACTACCACAGGATCTTGGGGTCAAAGGGTTTCCGGCCGGAGCTACGCCACCTGGTGGATGGCTCGGCTTGGGTGCCGAGGAAGGGCGTGGCAAGCTGCGATAAGCCGGGGTTAGGCGCATGCAGCCGTAGACCCCCGGATGCCTGAATGGGAATCCTGCCGCGTTAAGCGGCATTCCAGGCCTAAAAGCCTGGAAGGGGGACGCGGGGAAGTGAAGCATCTCAGTACCCGCAGGAAGAGAAATCAAACGAGATGCCGGGAGTAGGGGCGACCGAAACCGGCAGAGGGCAAACCGAACCGCTTGGCGATAAGCCAAGTGGAATGTGGAGTTGCAGGACCTGGGTACTTCCTAACCCTCCGACCCGAAGTGGGCTGGAATGCCCCACCTTAGAGGGTGATAGTCCCGTAGGGGAAGGAGGGAAGGAAGATTCCAGGTATCCTGAGTACCATTGCCTGATTTGGCAGTGGGAAGCTGGGTGGCATTAACATCCAACCCTAAACACATCCCAAGTCCGATAGCGCACTAGTACGGTGACGGAAAGCTGAAAAGCACCGTGCAAACGGGGTGAAAAGAGCCTGAAACCAGGTGGTTACAGTCTGCCAGGGCGGGAAAGGTGCTCCCTCAAAGCTGAAAAAGCGAGAGGGGGCTTACACCGTCCTGGCGTCCGTTTGGAAAAACGGGGCGGGGAGTGTAGGCGAGTGGCGAGGTTAAGTGGTGAAACCACGAAGCCGAAGCGAAAGCGACTTGCGCGCAGCTCAAAGGAGCGAGGCGCGGGGTATGAAAGTGCCTGAAGTCACTCGCCTACGACCGGAAGGGCCGCGATCTAATCCTGGCCAGGGTGAAGTCCCCCGAAAGGGGGATGGAGGCCCGATAGAGGTGGTGAGATGCCAATCCCTCTCGTGAGCCAGGATTAGGGGTGAAGCTGAGTTGGTAGTCACAATAGTTTAAATAAAGCTTTAAATACAACTAAATGTATATATATTAATGGGTGAAACTAACATGAAAGAAAAGGATAAAAACCTAGCTATGCTTATAGGACTATTGCTAGGAGACGGAGGAATCTCAGTAATAAGCAAAAATAGATTTGAAATTTTCCTCACAAGTAATTCGCGAGCATTAAGAGAAAGTTTTAGAAAATGTCTAGAAAACATTTTTCCCGAAAAGAAATTAAGATTCGAAGAAATTAACAATAAAACTGTAAAGAAAATTAGAATATGTGATAAAGAAGTTGGAGAACAGCTTCTATCATTTTCTCCAACATTTCGTACAAGACCATGCAATACATTTCCAATTTGCCCAATGCTTAAAGGTAAACCAGAAAAGGCGGTTTGTCGTGAGTGTAGACCGATAAATGGATTTCCACCAGTAAAAATCCCAGAGTTCATAACGAATGGTTCTCCAGAATTAAAGCGATTAATAGTAAAAGGAGTAATGAGTTGTGATGGGGGAATAGAATTTCATCCAATCAAAAATGGTAGAAAAGTGAACTTCCAACGAAGACTATTCTTGAGGTGTCATAACCCCTTCTTGCTTGCCCAATGGAGGAAAATTTTTGAAGATTTAGGATTTGATACTACTATAACTAAAAATGAAATTCGAATAAGTGGAAAAAATCAATTGGAGAAATTTAGGAAAGATATAGGATTTATTGATGGTGTAGAAGTCAAGCGAAGTAAAAACTGGAAAAGAATAGATAAAAATATGCTTCTTGATATTGTGATAAAGTCTTTTTCTACCAACTCAGCACCAAAAGCCAATCGAGCGGCCTCATAGCCGGTTCCCCCCGATATGCTCCGCAGAGCAGTCTCGCCCGAGGGCGCTGGCGGGGTAGAGTTACTGATCGAGGGGTCAAGGGCCGAAAGGCTCAGCCTCTCTGTCAAACTCCGAATCCGCCAGCCCCGTAGACGGCGGGAAAATGAGTGCTGGGGTAAGCTCGGCACTCGTGAGGGGAACAACCCAGACCGGGGTTAAGGTCCCTAAGTGTCGGCTAAACGACGAAGGGGTACTACCCCTTAGACAGCGGGGCTGTGGGCCTAAAAGTAGCCATCAGCTAAGAAGTGTACAACAACTTACCCGCCGAGGGGTAGTGCCCTGAAGATGGAAGGGACTAAGCCGACCACCGATACCCCGGAGGCTGAATAAGCCTGGTAGGGGGGCGTGCTGCGTGGGCAGAAGCTGGGGCGTGAGCTCCAGTGGACCACGCAGCAATGCAGATCCCGCCGAAAGTAGCAGCCGAGCCGGGTGAGAATCCCGGTCGCCTGAAGCCCAAGGGTTTGCCGGCAATGTTCGTCAGCCGGCAGTTAGTCGGTCCTAAGGGCACCCTTAATCGGCGTGCCCGAGGATGGGAATCCGGTTAATATTCCGGAACCTAGGGGGTACGTGCCGTAAGGCAAGGTGGATTGCTGACGCTTCGGGGTAGGCCGACGCAAGCTAACTGCTCAAGGCCTCGGAGTCTCGTAATGAGGAGAAGAGGCTGAAGGCAGGATGGGCTTCCCGAATGGGAAGTTCGGCTGATCCCTGGAGCCGGTGAAAAGGCAATCCACAAGGATCCCCCTAGACCGTACCGAGAACCGGAACAGGTGGGCTTCCTGAGAAGGGAACGGCGTGTCGGGAGAACCCACCCCAGGGAAATCGGCAAGTTGGCCCCGTATGTTCGCTAGAAGGGGTGCCTGTGGTCTTGACCATCCCGAGTCCTCATTAGAGGACTAAGGATGGGAGGGACCGCAGGTCGCAGTGACAAGGCCCAGGCGACTGTTTAACAAATAGAAAGAGAGGATAGTTAATTAAATTTGCAGAAAAATATGTAATATGAATGCATATTTGATTGGACTATTAATTGGAGATGGTTCAAGATATTCATCAAAAAATGGAAGATACATGGTCTGGCTTGATCAAAATATAAGAAACATAAAGATACTAGAAAAAGCTAAAGCAATCTTAGAAAAACTGGGACTAAATGTTTTTCTTTACTCTGTATCAAACAATAAAAAGCGAGTTCTAGTTTATTCAAAAAAACTATTCCTATATTTCAACAAAGTAGCAGAAAATCCAACAAATTTTTTCATTTCATTAAGCGAAAATGAAAAGAAAGAATTTATAGCTGGTTTCTTGGACGCAGAAGGTACAGTAACAGATCGAGTAGTGATTTATAATAGTAATAAAGAGTTATTAGAAGTGATTAAAACCTTTCTTCAAAATAACGGAGTTTCGTGTAATATTTATAGGTTCGGGAAAATATATGGAATTCAGATTTATAAGAAATCGTCAATTTTAATTTTAAAGAAAATGATAAGACATTCTGTTAAACTATCCTCTCTTTCTAGTTAAAAAACGCAGGGGACTGCTAGTCCGAAAGGATGAGTACAGTCCCTGAGGTTTGCCCAGCTGCGGTGTGTGAAACCCGGTTCCAACCGGGCTAAGCCCCGCAGAGCGGCGGCGGTAACTCTGACCGTCGTATCTCAGGCGGTCATCTGATTTAATGATCGCCGCCTAGGGCGACACAAGTAGCGTAATCCCTTGCCGCTTAAATGGCGGCCGGTTGAACAGCTTAACGACCTGGGTACTGTCCCGGGGTGGGACCCGGCGAACTCGGCTTTCCGGTGAATAGGCCGGAGACCCCCAGTGGGAAACGTAGACCCCGTAGAGCTTTACTGCAGCCTGGCGTTGCTGTAGAGTCCTGGTTGCATAGAGTAGCTGGGACCCGCTATCAGGCGTAGGCTTCGGCCGAGGCCGAGGGGCAAGTGTAACACCAGCCTTCTGGGACTCTACAGCTTACCCGAGGAGGGGACAGCGCTAGGTGGGCAGTTCGGCTGGGGCGGCACCCCCTCGAAAAGGTATCGAGGGGGCCCAAAGCTCACCTCACCCGGGTCATGAAAAACTCCCGTAATGATAAGGTCGCTCCCGAATGATTGAATGATTAGCGGGGTAGCTTTTGATGGGAGTTTTTCACCCGAAAGAAATCCGGGGTAGAGTGCAAACGCAAAAGGTGGGCTGACTGGAACCCGCAAAGCGAGGGTTCCAGCCGCGAAAGCGTGGGTTAGCGATACATCGGTTCCCCTTAATGGGGGCCGGTGGTATCAGAAAAGCTACCTCGGGGATAATGGGCCCGTGGCCGGTGAAAGCCCACAGTAAAGCTATCTGCGTGGGTCTGCGTTTCCTTGCAGATAGCGACAGGCAAATTGACCCGGCGCGTTGGTGCGTAGCTGTCGGCTCCCCCCCTCCTGGCCGTGCAGCAATTGAGGGCGTTCTTTATTGAATCCTGTGCCCGGATGAAGTTTATATATTTGTGTAGAATAGAATTAATATATAGAAATTGGGTGATATGAATGCCCTCAACTGCAAGCGGCCAAATTGAGGAGGTAAAAAATAAGAGGGAGTTTTGGGAAATAGTTGGTCTTCTATTAGCAGATGGTACCGTCAGAATTAACAAGAAACATAGACATTTTGAAGTAATATTTGCTGGAAAAGAAGAAAAGCTGATACAAATATTTGAGGATAATATGAAAAGAATATTTGGAGATTTACATTTTACAGAAAGAGTCGATAGAAAACAAGTTAAAATCATTAGAGTTTGTAACAAGACAGTCGTAGAAATTCTCCAGAGCTTTATACCAGATTGGAAAAGAAAAGAAAATAACAATCTTAGACTGCCACCAATAGAGAGCATATCCTCTGATAACCTAATAAGTTTCATTCGAAGTTTCTTTTCCGCCGAAGGCTCGGTGATTTTGGGATGTAAGTGGCACAAAACCAAGAAATTATGGATAGTTAACAAAAGAATTCAAGTAACAGTTAAAAATGAATCATTAAAAATTTTCGTAAAGAAAATACTGGAAAAACTAGGATTTAAACCATCGATATGGAAAAATGAAGTAGTACTTACAAAGAAAGAAGATATATTGAAATTTGCCAAGGAAATTAGATTCTTAGACGGAGTAAGAATATCCAAGAAGAGTAGAACATGGTTTGGAGTGGAAAAAAATAAAATCCTCGATGTAGTAGCTAATTTGTGTAATGAAGGAAAAAATTCTTTTCATACTTTTGGAGAATGGAAAAATTTCGTGAATTTTACCTCCTCAAGGCTATGGGTACAGGTGTCCACTGGTTAAAGGGGGACGCTAGCTGGGTTCAGAACGTCGTGACTGCATGCGAAGCACTACCCAAAGACGTAGCATTTTGCTAAGGATGAATTGGGTATCGTTCTCGGGTCGTAAATTTAAACCTAATTTTAATCTATAGTCTAGTCTCTACTCAATCTTCGCATGCGGCGACAAAGACAGTTCGGTCGCTATCTACTGGGGGTGCTGGCCGTCTGACCGGAAGGGAGCGCAAGTACGAAAGGAACGCGCTCCCGGGGCCTCTGGTGTACCGGTTGTCCATTTGGCATGCCGGGCAGCCACGCCCCAGTGGATAACCCCTGAAGGCATCTAAGGGGGAAACCACCCGGAAAAATAGACGGCCAATCTCTCTGCTGGGGTAACCCGGCAGAGAGACGAGGGCTGTTATAGACGATAACGTTGATGGGGTGGGGGTGTAAGCCGCGAGCCTTCGGGCGAGCGGTAAGCCCGCCACTCCCAATCGCCCGAGCCGGCTGGAAACCTGATAAACCCAAGATCCTGTGGTAGTTTAAAAAAGATTTTTATTCTTTTTAAAGAATCTAGGGTCTTTTATAGCAATATTCAAATTCAAAGTAAAGGGCTAAATGCTTAAGTCGCTTAATTTTCCCAAATAGCTCCCATCCAAAAGATAGACTTCTGAATTGTTTATATCAATAACTTTCTCAAAAAGAAAATCTGAAGGGGGCTCTTTATTTAAAAGTAGGTTTCCGGCTAAATCGCTNAAAGNAGGCAAGATTATAATTTCTTTCAATTTTCCTTTTTCAATTTTTGGNCTTGCNTTTATGANAACTTTTTCTATTTTTTTGAAGTTTCCTCTTCTAATTTCTATAGCTGCTTGTAAATGACCTATAATCCATGTTTTGCAATTCCAAAGTTTGGAGAAGGGCCAGGCATGGCCATGGAAAAAACCATAATCTTTTATTTTAAACCCTCTAGCTCCATAAACTCTATAATCTTTCAAGATTTCTTCAAGCATGTCGTCATGATTTCCTTTGCAAATGAAAATTTCTTCAAAAATTTTAGAAAGATTTTCAAAAAAGTCTCTAACATATTCTATTTCTCTTGCGGAAGCTGCTGGCACCTTATGTTTTACATCACCAAGAATGGCAATCCTTTTTGCATTAGTTTCTTGTTTTGCCTCTTCCAAAATTTTCAAAAATTTTTCTGATTGCAAAGAAACATTTATTCCCTTCTTCCTTAACTCAAATTCTATTCCAAGATGCAAATCCGTTATAGCCAGTAAACTTAANTCTTTCACAAAAGCTATTGGTCTGTTTTTTAGTATAAACACCATTCAAAAGTTTTTGTTATCTTAAATTTAATGTTGAAGATAAGGTAATATATGAGAGTTCCAGCTGTTGCTGACTACTTTTATCCCTCTAATAGAAAAGAACTAGAAAAAATGTTGACCGCTTTTTTTGAGAAGGCTAAAATTGAAGTAAAAGAAAGAGAAAATGCTATTGGAATTGTTGCACCNCATGCTGGATACATTTATTCTGGATTAACAGCAGCTTATNCTTATGCATCTTTACCAAAAAATCCTAAGAAAACAATTGTAATAATTGGACCAAATCACACTGGTTATGGAAGCGAAGTTTCAGTTTATCCAAATGGAAANTGGAAAACTCCTCTTGGTGAAGTAGAAGTTGATGAAGAATTTGTTGATGAGTTGATAAAAAACTGCAAGCNTGCTGAAAAAGATGAAGCAGCTCATATTTATGAGCATTCAATAGAGGTTCAGCTTCCCTTTCTTCAGTTTTTATATGGAAACAGTTTCAAGATAGTTCCAATTTGCTTGATGAATCAATCATTAGAAGTGGTTGAATGTTTAGCGAATGCTTTGATAAAGACAAAAAAAGAATTTTTGCTTGTTGCTAGTAGTGATTTAAATCACTATGAAAGTTATGAGATTACGCAAAGAAAGGATATGGAATTGATAAAAGCGATAATTTCTCTCGACTTGAAAAAGTTTTATCAAACTTTAGAAAAATTAAATGTTTCTGCTTGTGGATATGGTGCTATTGCGACTTTAATGAGTTTAACGAAAAAATTAGATGGAAAGATTGAATTGCTTAGACATTCTACTTCTGCTGAAGTGAGCAGAGACTATTCGAATGTTGTAGGATATGGGGCTTTAATCTCTATAAAATAGGGCCTTTATTTTGGGCCTGGCGGGATTCGAACCCGCGACCAACCGGTTAAGAGCCGGCTGCTCTACCTAGCTGAGCTACAGGCCCGTTCAAAAATTATTTTTTCTATAAGCATTAAAATTTTCTATGGATAAAGAAACAGAGGCATTTCTAGAATTAAAAAATTTGGTAGAAAAGATGAATGAAGAAATTTCTTGTGTTATTGTTGAAGGTAGAAAGGATAAAGAGGCTTTGGTAAGAATTGGTTATAAAGGCGATATAATATATGCTGACAGATTCAAGAAAGTTAATGGGAGAGTTGTTATATTGACTGATTTTGATGAAGAGGGAAAAGAAATAGCAAAAAGAATAAAAAGAAATGTTGGTGAAAAGAATGTTGACAATTTTTTCAGAAACGAATTCAGAAAAATTTTGAAATCAATTGGCAGAGATGATATTCAATCCATAATCAATCTTTGCAAAAAGTATGAGAAAATATCTGACTAAAACTTATAAGCAACCAAACCTTTTGCCTTTTCAACTTTTACAATTTTTCTGAAGCCAGCCAATAAAAGTCTTCTTGTTATTCCTTGAATAAAATTTTTGCCAGAAAGTTTTCCAGGTTCTCCTGTGTAATGAAACATCCTTCCTCCTTTCTTCAAAACTCTAAAAAGTTGGTTGTAAAACTCTTTAGAATAAAGCTCTGGAGCTAAAGAAAATCTTGGAGGATCATGAATTATAAAATTAAAGCTTTCGTCTTCAAATGTTCTAACAACTTCAAATGCATCTCCAATTATCAATTCTATTTTTGGATTTTCAAAAAGCTCTCTAGAAAATTCATTTTGCTTAGCAATTTTTATCACATTCTCATCTTTCTCAATAGTCACAACTTTCTCAACGCTTTTCTTCCTAGCTGCTAAAATTGCTGTATAACCTAAGCCAGTACAAACATCTAAAACTTTTCCATAAATTTTACCCAAAGATTTTATTTTTAGTTCGGTATCATTTTTTGGATCTACTTCTTTAATTCTATGCATATGAATTCCAGAAATTTCTAAAGTTGGCCAGGTTGATGTTGGCACTAATTTGTAAAATTTATTCGTTTCTTCATCAAAGAACTTAACTTCCATAAAAAAATTTGCTAAAAGAAAAAATAAGAAAGTTGAAAGTTTTATGCCTCGAATCTCTCTTCTTTATTATTCCTGAAACTATATCTGAAGGCTAAATAGACAAAAATTAGCAATACTGCAACTATTATAGCCAATTTTAGGTCAACTGAATTTATTGTACTTGTTATTGGCATTGAAAATGTTCTAGCGCTTCCAATGTTCAATGTTGATGGTGCATAAAAGTTTATTACTCCACTTCCTATCAAGGTAAATGGATATGCTCCACTTGTAACATTACAAGGAATTGAAGCTACTATTGCTATTGTTTTTGTCTCGTTTACATCTATGCTAACTTTTTCAGGATATCTAATCCATTTAGCTGCCTCTCCTGCCACTGATAAAACAATATCACCTTTTGTTCCTCCTATGTTTGTTAATGAAACAAATATAACATTGTCACTGCAAGATTTCACATTGTAAATCCCTTTGATATCAATTACTGGAACTTCTTTCTTACTTAAGCATGCTCCATACTTACAGCCATATGGACAATAGTCTAAAATTCTGTAGCCAATTGAACCATCTATATCTCTCACTTTTGCTACTAGATAATTCCCTTCACATGTTCTTTCTACTACTTGAAAGCTTTGAGCTAGGGCTACTTGCATCATTGCTAAGGCAATTGCAACCAATATGAATTTCTTCATCATGATTAATTATTAAACCGAAAAGCTTAAATATCTTTACTTATCAGTGATTAAGGGGTGAACCATTCTATTTCATAGTATTTGTGTTCAGAGCCCGGCAAATCTATTCTATTTGCTAAATAGTAAGTTACGCTTGTTTCTCTATCATTTATCGCAATCAATAGCCTTAAACCTAATTCATCAGCTCTATCTAAAGCGCTAGCAAGCATTTTTCCGCTTAAGCTTTCATCTTCATTCAAAGACAAAATTAGAAAAGATGGATTATCATTTTCTGGTTTTTCAACTTGGTTTCCACCTTTTCTATGCCAGGCTACAAAATCTATTGGTGTTTTTTCCTTCAAATAATCTTCTTTTTTCATCCCTGGAATTGCCATTATAAATGTTTTCCTTACACTATGAGCAACTCTAATAGCTCTTGACCACTCACTCATTGGCATGCTTACTTCTTTTGGAAAAATGTG
>JGI20127J14776_1000392_pt1 | contig 11488 bp, 14 predicted proteins | sample JossMetagenome_2_FD_14776 | JGI IMG/M metagenome (IMG submission 14776)
GAGGTGGACGACAAGAGGATAACTTATCTTTTCAAGTATATTCTCGACGACGAGGTCAAGCACCATAAATTGCTACTAAACATACTTGACCTAATTGTAAAGAAAGAGGTGCTTACCGAGAAAGACGTCTGGGACTATTTGTGGAAAGAGGTACCCTTCCACGGAACACCAGGAGGCTAGGTTTGGAGTATAGTCTCCTCGCGGCCGTATATTATCTCTTGAAAACTTGAAAAGTATTTTTCTAGAACCTCTACTGTTTTTTCGAGATATTTATGTAAGTCTTCTATACTCGTTATAGGTGGATATTCAAAGACAAGGCCAGACAGCTCACTTGTGAAAGACAACAGATAGACCTTGATTCCCTGAAGTAGTAAGTCTTTTCCCAACTCTTCCAAACTTTGAATCCCTGGCTTCGAGGAAATCTCTATAGGTAACATGAGTAGGGAATATTCCTCTTCGAGAGTGATTGTGAAAGGAAGAATTCTGCCAGAAGTTGTCTTCATATAAGTTATGATTGACCTTGAGTCTTCTGAAATTATGTTGTCAATGCCTTTCTTGTTTAGCTCCGAGCTTATTTCTGACACGAGATCCTCGATTCTTCCAACGGGCCTCATACATGTTTTTTGAGCTTTTGTTATTAATAAATGTTATTATTTATTTCTCCTCAAATTTTATCCTTTGAAACGATGGGTCTGGATGTTCACTATTCTCTTTATAGTACTTAACGGCGTCCTGTGTAAGCCATTCAAAGTTCCATGACTTTTCGACGAGGAGGATGCCGATTGGCATTTCGACATTTACTTTGGATAAAACTGTGTAGAATATTGGTTCCACATAGCTTGGGGGTTGCCCCACTACGAGGCCTGTATCCTCGCTGTATAATCCTTCTAGGAAAAATGGAGCCTCAACAAGGGTTCTCGTTATTACTTTGCTGTGGGGACCCTTAAATATGTAGATTTTTTCTGGGACAGAGGTCTTGGGTAGCTCGTAGCTGACAGAATTGTAGGTCCATAGTGGCGCGACGTGGGATCTGTAGTGGTAGCTCATGAGCTGCCTGCTTGGAGGGTCTATGCCGAAGACTCTTTTAATGGAGCTGTGGACTTCGCTTAGCTTGGTATACGCATACTTCATCTTGAAGTAGACAATGAGTAGGTCTATCCAGTCTATCCATTTTCTTTCTTGCCTAATTATTGGGCTCATCGATGTGAGAATCGCATCGTCAATATTTTCGATGTCTGGTACCACTACTCCTAGAGCTGTGTCATAGCGGGTGAGTTTGCCATTTGGGGTCCAGTGCTTATACTCTTCCCCGACAACTTGGAATTCTGGCTGCATGCCGAAGCTTTTAACATAGTTTGAGACCTGGGACTCTGGTACTAGTCCGAGGACGCCTGTATACAGGCCTGTTATCCCTGGGAATATTTGTTTACCAATTAGCCTATAGATCCTCAATGTGTAGAGTGGGTACTCGCGGAAAGGTGGTCCTGGGAAAAGTAGAAAGACATATTTTAGCCCCATCAGGCCTAGATTCGGGACAAAATGCATGGAAATCTTGCTTTCCTGAAGTCTCCTAATAATGTCAATCACTGTGCTGTATGGTAGTTTGGCCTGTTCAGAAATCTTGGATAGAGTATTAGAGGTGGGAGCATAGTACAGGACTTTCCACTCGTTTAGGCTTAGCTTTAGAGATATTCCGCAGTTCAAAACTTCTGGAGGCATAATGTTTTCTTCTGTCAAATATAATCCCTAAGCTAGAGACGCCACGGAAAATTATATGTTTAACGTTGAATCAGAAACTTGCTCGAGATTTGAAAAAGAAAGATTTAGAAAATTCTACGTCTCTATTTATTGGGTTGGTTTGGTGTCGGGGTCTAGGGCCACTTGCGAGAAGGGATATTATTCTAGGAGGGTAGCAGAGGTTATACTGCGCAACGCCACATTGGAAGAGATAAAGAACCTCTCCCTTGAAATACTCATAGCAGAGGTATCATTAAAGATGCGTAGTTGCAACATGACTGATGAAGAGAAAAAGGAGCTACAAATCCTATTGGAAGACCTGGAAAATGCTAAAAAACTGCTCTACAAGGCATATCTTGTCGAATCGTCCAGAAAGAAAAAAAGGGTGGTTCGGTGGATTTGAGAAGTGATCTTTCCAAGCTGATAGAGGAGGTATCAAAGAACGCCAAAACGGGGCTAGTTGACCCGCAAGAAATACAAAACTTAGGAATGGTGTTTCTATCTGTAGCCCTGCTCACAGGCGAGGACTACTTCTTTGTACTGAGCAACACTATGTACACGCTCGCTGATTCTCTGTCTTCTTTTCTCAAGGTGTCAACTATGCCTCTCTCAATGGAGTATCGAAACAAGACGGAGAGCTTGACAGAAGAGATGCGTAGGGCATTTCTCACACACTACAAGCGATAAGCAACGCTATTAGCCAGGGAGACAAGTGTAGTGCGCTGTCTGCCTCTGCAGAGCTGTTGAGGCTTCCTACAAGGTGAACATGCTTACCGAAAGTCTTAAGAACGTGGTGGTTCTTGGTTCTCAAGGAGAATAATGCACCGGGAAGTAGAGGTCAAGTTTTCTATTAGCGAGCCAAGCCGTATACGAGAAAAGTTGATGGAGCTTGGAGCAACCTATGTAGATACAGTCGACCAGGTAGACATCTATTACCAGCATCCCTGCAAGAATTTTGCCGAGACGGATGAGGCGCTTAGGCTACGCGAGAACAACTCTAAAAGTGGTAAAAGCATAGAGCTGACATACAAGGGTCCCAAGAGAGGGGGATGGGCTAAAGACAGGGTAGAAATAGTCTCGAGGGTTGTAGACTCTATGGAGATGCAGGAGATCCTAGAAATGCTCGGCTTCAAAACAGTTGCAAGGCTCCTGAAGCATAGGGAATTCTACATGATTAGGGTGTCGAGGTGTCAATCGATAAGGTGGAGGGCCTCGGTGACTTTGTGGAGATAGAGGATAAGGGTGGTGGGCTTGAAGCAGTACGGGAGATAGCTAGTCTACTTGGGCTGGGTGAACCTGTTCCAAAAACGTATCTCGAACTATACTTGGAAAAGTTTAGGAAGTGATTGCCTTTATTACTTGGTAAACGATGACAGAGCCCGTGACGACGAAGACTGCATTGTATATCGTGCTTGAGACACTGTGCTCGAAGTACCAGGTTAAAATCTGGAAGAGGACTCCGTGNAGACCTACGTAGAGGACAGCTAGAGAGATAAGCCTCAAGCCCCATTTAAGCGNCCCACCTATTTTCTGGGAGTTCAGCCTAAATCTAAGAGAGACCTCGNTGGAGAGNGGGCTTGCAAGTTCCTCTGCTTTCAATGCGAAGATAAAAGCAATAACAGCCACAANAATGTTTCCAANGTATATCTCCCGGTATATCCTTATAGGTATNAAGAGGCTTGTCGAGAAAAGCCAAAGTAGCACAAGGAGTATGACCAGTGCTGAGACAACTCTGATAGCCACTGTTTTCGACGACACTACTTCTGCAGGCATAGGTTAACAGAAAGNAACTCGAGATTAAAAATCCTTTTATTGGGGTTCCACTGCTATATGATGTGATCGGGTATGAAGAAGTATGACATAATAATTGTGGGTGCAGGTATAGCGGGGCTAACAGCGGCCCTATACGCGGCCCGCCAGAAACTATCTACGCTAGTTATAAGTGCAGATCTAGGCGGACAGCTCCTTCTGACAAACGAGATACAGAACTTTCCAGGCTTTATGTCCATAAGCGGGCTGGAGCTCATAAGAAAAGTCGAGGAGCAAGCCAAGACATACGGTGCAGAAATACTCTTCGACGAGGTCACCAGCATCGCCGAGCAGGAAAACCTTTTCACAGTGAAAACAGCTTCTGGCAACGAGTTCCAGGCAGAGGCAGTTGTCCTCGCCTTCGGCAAGAGCCCCAAGGAGATGGGTGTACCAGGGGAAAAAGAGCTAAAGGGAAAAGGAGTCTCATACTGCGTCATATGTGACGCCCCGCTCTACAGGGGTAAAAAAGTCGTACTCGTGGGCTGGGGGCTACATAACTACGAGAACATTGTCCGGCTAAGAGACTATGCAAGTAAAGTCTATTGGGTCTTCCCAGGCGAAAAGCCCCTAGAGGAAGAGGAACTACTTAATGAGGCCATGTCTAAGGGAAACGTCGAGCTAGTCCCCTTCTCGGAGCCCGTAGAGGTTAAAGGCGATAAAAGAGTCCAAGCACTAGTTGTCAGGAACAAAAAGACAGGCGAGCTAAAAACTCTAGAGGTTGATGGAGTATTCGTCGAGATGGGCTATGTTACAAAGACAGACTTTCTAAAGGGTCTAGTCCAGCTAAACGAGAAGGGAGAAGTCGTTGTAGACAAGATGTGCAGGACAAGCAAGCCCGGAATTTTTGCTGCGGGCGACGTCTCAGAGATGCCTCACAAGCAGGCAGTGATAGCCGCTGGGATGGGCGCGTGCGCCGCGCTAAGTGCATATGCATATGTGATGGAAAAGAGGGGGAGAAAAGTCGGACAAGTTGCCGATTGGAGACACGTAGAAATCCCTGGAAAGAAAAAGGAGGGTGCAGGGCTAAGCATAAAGCTCCGTTAATAGAAGAAGTTGTCCCAGTATCTTTTTCTGTATGTTCCCTTTATGTCTATTTTTGTCCCGCAGACAGGGCACCTGTTGTCCTCGGTAAGGTTCCACTTGGTAATAAAGAAGCCCTTCCTCTCTATGACCTTGGTTCCACACTTGGGGCAATAGGTGTTTTCTAGTGGGTGCCCCCAGACATTGCCGATATAAACGTATTTGAGCCCTGCTTCCTTGGCGATGCTTGCCATGTCCTCTAGTGTTGATACATCTGTTGGGGGATAGTCTATCATTTTATAGTGTGGATAAAACCTCAATATGTGGAGTGGAACCTCGTCTCCAAGGTTCTCTAGGATCCAGGCAACTAGTTGCCTAAATTTTTCCTCGTCGTCGCCCACGTTTGGCACTATTAGGTCGGTTATCTCGATGTGTACACCCTTCTTCTTGAGCTCTACCAGTGTCTGTTTTATGGGTTCAGGGTCTGGCACCCCCATATACTTCCTATAAAACTCTGGGTCCCCAGAGGCCTTGAAGTCTACAGTTGCGGCGTCTAGGTATGGGTAAAATTCCTCGAGAGCCTCAGGCGTCATGTAGCCATTAGTCACTATAGTGTTGAATAGACCATCCTTCCTTGCCAGACGGCTGACGTCATACATGTACTCGTAGAAGATCGTCGGCTCGTTGTATGTATACGAGATGCCATCTGCCCGGAGCCGCTTAGCCTCCCTGACAACCTCCTCTGGAGGATAATATTCGCCATAAAGACCACTCTCGAGCCTGCTCTGGCTTATCTCCCAGTTCTGGCAAAACTGACAGTAAAAGTTGCAGCCCGGGGTCGATATCGAGAAGACAGCGCTCCCCGGATAAAAATGTGATAGGGGCTTCTTCTCTATGGGGTCGAGGTTTGCCGCCGTTAACAATCCATACACATACGTGTAGAGCTTTCCCTCAATGTTTCTCCTGACACCGCACACGCCGAACTTGCCAGGTGCAATAACGCATCTCCTGCTACAAAGGTTGCACTGGACGTATCCTGGCTTTCCAGGTATGGTGGCCCAGAACTTGGCCTCCTTGATGTATGGTTTCCCCTTGATAGACTCACTCATCCTATTAATAAGAAAGCCATGCATATCTTTAAACTTTTGGCTAGAACTCTTCTGCTGCCTCGACCTTTATCTTTGTTACCTCCTCTAGTGCCTCTGCCTTCTCATAGAATTTATCGAAATCAACTTCCTCGTGCATGTAGCCATTTATCTTCACGACGAGTTTATCGTTAGCCATCTCAGTTCCCACATATATCCCTTCACCCTTGTAGGCATTCTTAAAGGAGTCTGCAAGACGCACCGCAGCCGCAATGACTAGAGCCTTGACTCCCATTGAGGCAAGCTTTTGATCCTCTGTAATTCTGGTCTTCCTCCTGTGATACAAGATGGTCTTTGAGACAATGTCCAAGTCTACTTTGTCTCTTAGAAAATCAGCTTTCTTAACATATTCGGCCCCAATAATGTGGTGGTCTTCCTCTCGTCCCCATACACGTCCAATATCATGCAGGAGAGCCGCAACATAGGTGTTTAGCCTGTCATGAGCGGTGAAGCGGTACTTGTCCTGAAGAGCATCTAGTACGTCGAGAGCAACACCTGCAACNGTTGAGGCATGGTCAAGGTAGCCCCAATAGCCAGTATTTTCCACTTCTTCAAGTAACCTCTTCAGGAATGGCAGATCAGTTATTTTGATGGCGCGGAAGAACCACCTGAGAGCTAGACCTTGGGATATTGTCTCGTTAACGTAGCCAAGCGACCTGAGCCTTCCCAGAATCGTGTCGGGCGACGCATTGTCTCTCAGTGCCAGAAGCATACCCACAGTGCTACCACTCCTTCCAATCCCGCCATAGCAGTGGATCAAGACTCCTTTCCCACTGCGCAGGGCCTCCAAGGCTGGGAGCACAGCCTTGTAGAGTACGCCCTCGAAAGCCCTAAACGAAAAGTCAGGTATGGGGTAGCTGATTTTCTCTACTGTGCTGGGCAACTCGTATCTACACTCGTTCTCAGTCAAATCTACAACGAGGCCTAGCCCCCTTTTTGCTAGTTGCCTTAGAGTCTCCGTGTCCGGGCACGAGGACCAGTAGAGGCCACCATTCAGGTCGCGTAGCCGAGCCATAGTCCTTCTCCACCATCAAAGTTTATACTGTTATTGATGTTAGCGCTAAAAATTTGTATATGCATGTTGCATGTTAAACGATGCATGAAGACATAGCCCAGATTCTATTTGAAAAAGCGGGCCACCTGGGAGCCAGTTTTGCCGAGGTAAGATTTGAGGACACGACTAGAGAGTTCATCTCCTATGTAAACGGACGCATCACTTCTCTCGGGAACCAGAAGACCAAGGGTGCAAGTATAAGAGTGATCTACGAGGGGGGACTTGGATTCGCCTCGACATACGACTTAAGCAGAGACGGTCTTCTCAAGGCCTTGGAAGAGGCCGTAAAAATTGCTAGATCCCTCTCTGGCTCTGGCAAAAAACTAGCGACAGTAGAGCCATACAAGAAGAGCTTCAAGATTGAAAACGTGAAGAACCACCCCTCCCAAGCAGAATTAACTGAAAAAATTGGGCTTGTAAAGAGGATATACAGCTACCTAAGCGAGAGAAAGGTGTCCTCTTCTATAGCGAGGTACGGCTCCTACTATGGCGTCATAGAGGTCTACACAAGCGACGGGCTACACGTGTCAGCAGAGAGGCTCGTGACAGGAATATCTGCAACCGCCGTAATCAGGGAAAACGGCAAAGTAGGAGACAGCACAGAAACCTACGGCGCGTCGCTTGGACTGGAGGCTTTTACAGGCGAAAACTCCCCTGAAAACATAGCCGAGAAGGCCTACGAGAATGCAAGGCTAGCATTAAAGGCATCGCGGCCCCCGGCAGGCCTCCAGACAGTAATCACTCGTCCAGAGCTCACGGGCGTCTTTGCGCACGAGAGCTTTGGACACCTCACAGAGGGCGACGGCATATTTGCTGGTTCAAGCCCCCTGGTAGGAAGACTTGGCGAAAAACTGGCCAGCGAGCAAGTTACGATTGTCGATTCTGGCTACGACGAGAGGGGAGGCTACGTGTTTCTCGCAGACGACGAGGGGGTACCCACTAGGAGAACGGTCCTGGTCGAGAAGGGAATACTTAAGGGCTACCTGCATAGCAGGGAAAGCGCTGCACTCACTGGTATGGAGCCTACGGGAAACGGGAGGGCCCAAAGCTTTGAGCACGACGTCATAGTGAGGATGAGGAATACCTTCTTTGAGGCGGGAGACTGGAAAGAAGAAGAGATAATTGCCGACACAAAGAACGGGCTTCTACTAGACAAGCCGGCTGGTGGACAGGTCGAGGAAGACGGCACCTTCACATTTAACGCTAGGATAGGATTCATAATAGAGAATGGGGAGATAAAGCAACCAGTTAGGGACGTTGTCCTTGCAGGCAACATACTTGAAATGCTGAAGATACATCGACGCAGTAGGCAAAAACGTTGAAATATCTACGAGCCCCTTCGGCGGCTGTGGAAAATGGGGCCAAATGGTGCACGTCGGCGACGGTGGTCCTACGCTTAGAGTATCCAGGCTTCTGGTGGGTGGTGAAAAATGAGAGAAGAGTTTCAATCCATTGCTGAGTGGATACTGAAACGCGCATTAGAGCTCGGCGCGGACGAAGCAGAAGTAAGCCTCACCGTTTCGACCTCTAGGGTTGTAAAAAGCGAGGGAGTCTATCCAAAGGCTCTCTCGAGGGCATCTAGCGACGTGTGGATCAGGGTAGCAAAAGGCAAAAGGGTAGCAATAACTACTGCCTCTACCCTTGAAAGAGATGCCCTGGCAAGTACGGTCGAGAAAGCCGTTCAGCTTGCACGCGTGTCCGAAGAAGACCCACACTGGAACGGTTTGCCAGACCCAGAGAAGCCTGCACATAGCTGGGTAGGCTTCGACGAGGGCATAGTAAGCCTCGAGGCAGGATGGCTTCTAGACCAAGTCCGCTCCCTGATAAGCGAGGTTCCCAAGAGATATAGGGACGTTAAGGTAACTGCCTCGGGTGGAACACTTGCCTATGGCTACAGCTACGTGGCGAACACTAGGGGCCTCTCGGCAGAGCAGAGAGGCACCTACATGTCCATGTCGCTATCGACAAAAGCGACACACTCGGGGAACGAGGGGACAGGCTTTGCGTTTCTAGAGTCCCGAAGCCTAGTCCTAGACTTCGACAACCTAATAGACAGGGCCTGCAGGATGGCCCTCGACTCGGCAATGGGCGAGAAACTTGGATCGACAATAAGTGGCAATGTGGCCTTTAAGCCTCTACCGCTCGGAGAGCTACTTGAGTACCTACTTGTCCCAGCCTTCAACGCAATGAATGTTCTAGAGGGGCTCAGCCCTCTAAGGGACAAGACCGGCCAAAAAGTCTTCGGGAAGCTGACCCTCGTAGACGACGGCTCTCTGCCTGGAGGACTAGAAACAGCACTATTCGACGCTGAAGGCGTCCCGCGCAGGAAAACTGTCCTCGTAGAAGACGGCGTCGTAAAGGGCTTCCTCCACAACACATATACAGCTAGGAGAATGGGCGTCAAAAGCACTGGGAACGCCGCGAAAGCCAGGGGATCCTATGCCGTATCCCGGTCAAACATGATTATACAGGGAGGCGAGCTATCCGATGAGGAGCTAATAGAAAACGCTCAAGTGGTTGTCGACGGCACCCTGCTAAGCGTCCACACAGTAAACTATGTCACAGGAAACTTTAGTGTCGTAGCGACGAACCCCTACCTAGTGAAAAACGGCGAACTAAAGCCTCTCAAGCCAGTCAGCGTTGCCGGGAACATATACCAGTCGGCAGAAACACTCGAATTCTCGAGGAAAATAATCAACACTTATACAGGGTTCTACCTTCCCTTGACCCTTGCCGGAAAAATAACAGTGACTGGATAAAAAATTATCTATTTTTGTCCGCTTGCCAAGAGATCCAGTCTAAAAGACCAGATATCGTAGAGAGCCCTGGGGATATTTGTGCCGACTTTTCTCTCGTCTACAATTTTCCAGTAACCGCCACACTTGTAGCAGGCCATCAACCTAAACTTGTCCTCGCCCTTCACAGGTATCTCTATAATAGATTCACTCTCCTCGTTTCCACAGTATGGGCACTTTCCCTCTGGGTAGCTCCACTCTGCGCCGCAAAACTGGCACTTAAGGTGGGATTGTCCCTCCTCATCTATAAATTCCAGCCTAGACGGCCCCCCACAGACGGGGCACCTCCCGCTATGCCAAGAAGAGAAGTCTGTCTTGCCGCTTACTGCGCGAGAAAAAGCCTCAAAAATTGGCTGGATTGACCAGGCGAGGATTGCCTCTAGAACCTCTGGGTCGACCTGGATTTTTTCCGCGGCTTCGTGCACCTGTTCCTCGTTTCCGGCAAATAGTGCGTCTGAGAGTTCTGAGAGCTTTATCTCGCCACTTTCACGGGAAGCCTCTATCTTGTCTATTGGCTCTACTGTCTCGGGAATATTCTCCCTTAGGAAACTAATTATGGTTTTGTAGGAGGCTAGAAGGTCTTCTTCCTCTATCTTTAGAGGCGCAGAGACGTAGGCCGGCTTTCCCTCTGCGAAGCCTTTCTTGATATCCTCAAGGGGCAACTGCTTGAACTTGTCGCTGAACTGGAGGCTTGTATTGTACTGGATCTCTAGAAGTTCGACATATTTAAGGAGAGAATCTTCGTCTATAGGAATGTCGGGCTTAATGTCTTTCAATTTGTCCTTCAGAGAGACTTTACTCATTTAAACCATCTCGGACAATTATCCTTAGCAAACAATCATTAAAAAATGTAGCGTTCAAGGGAAAAACAAGGGAAAACTAAACCGCGTTCAGCATTGACGGAGGGCCTTTGAGGAAGAACGCTGCCGCCTCACCAACATTCACGTTTGAAGCCCTGGCTATTGGTCCACACTTAGCCATCAACAGGACAAAAACGTTTGCGGCTGGCTGGGCATACATGAAGGACTCGAAGTTCGCCATCCCCTTGGATATAACGATGTCGGCCCATTCCAAGGCCTTGACAGCCTCCTCGGAAACATGGCCCGGAACGATGCCGGGAAAATCTGTCCCAGTACTCACGAGCTCGCCGTACTCCTGGAGCCCCAGCCTCAATGCCTCCTGGTATGTGATGTCGTTCTGGTAAGGCTCGCCCCTAACTATGATCTTTAGCTTCAAGCCCATCCTCCTCAAGTCACGTATAACCAGCGAGTCAAAAACAGCCTCCCCACAATTGTCGAGAACATAGGTTACCTTAGAGCTCTGGAGCAACAACAAGTAGAGCCTATCAGTCTCGTCGCGGCCAAACCTAATTTGAGAAGCCTTCTCCCAGAAAACCTCTGGATCCAGGCTGTTGGGCGAACCCGGGTCGAGGAGGTTGGCCGCAACACTTAGACCAACCAGGTACCTAAACCTCTCGTAGCCGCTCAGCTCCTCCAGCCTTCCCTCAATGCTCCTAGATAGTTCAAGAGCTATCCTATGGCTCCTCTCCTTGTATTCCCTGTATGGGTCAGTTTCCCTCAGTAGCTCCTTTACTTTTCTGAACCCCTTCCATGCAACGATAACAGTGTAGGAATCATCAATCAAGTCGCCGTAATATTTTGTAAAGTCCCTGAGAAGCCTGAGCTTTTCGTCATCCGGCAAACTCGAAGCCAAAATCTCGCTTGTCCTAGTCCTATAAATGCACGGCACACACTCGGGTGACAACTTCATGTGAGATCCCCAACGAAATATTAAGCCACTATTATAACCTTTACATCCCCAAGCGACAGTAACCATCTACCCGCTAAACTATACAAGCATCAGAATGCCAGGACAATTGGATTAGGCCCGAAAGGCTTAGGACGCCAAAGCACCTTAGTAGCGTTGCC
>JGI20127J14776_1000400_pt1 | contig 11322 bp, 13 predicted proteins | sample JossMetagenome_2_FD_14776 | JGI IMG/M metagenome (IMG submission 14776)
GGATTATCAATACTATGGACCATCGCATGGACATGGCTCACAGAAAAACCCGCACGCACCCTAGCAATAGGCATAGCCTTCCTAGCACTCTCAGTCATCCTACTAACCTACGTATCCATACTCTTCAACACAGCAAGATACATCAGACTAACCTACACCACACTAGCCATACTCTCCGAAATCGCCTCCACCATCCTCATCTCCATATCACTAGCAAGCACAATCAAAACCTAGCCATAAAAACCAAAGGTCAACCACACACTAAGAAACTTACCCACAGCCAGCGTCCCATCCAAAATACAATACACAACAGCCACAAGCAAAGCAAACATGCTCCTACAAGGACTAAACCTAGCATGGACCATCACGTGGACCTGGATAACACACAACCCAACAAAAACCCTACTCCTCGCCGCCACACTCTACACAGCCTCAGCACTACTCACAGCCCACGTAGCAATACTATTCAACCTATCACGCTACATCCGGCTCACATACACAGCACTAGCACTCACACTACCAACCATAGCAACAACACTTACAGCAGCGTCAACAGTATCACTCCTCACAAACACAAAACAATCCCTTTCTAAATAAGAGGCAACACAGAGAAATGAAGCTATCCATAATTCTGGGCACAAGACCCGAAATCATAAAACTAGCACCAATAGTAAAGGAGCTCGAAAAAAGAAACATTGAATTCTTCATCCTACACACTGGCCAGCACTACTCCTACAACATGGATCGCATATTCTTCCAACAACTACAGCTACCAGACCCAAAATACAACCTAGAAGCCTGATACAGCAACAAGGTTGAGCAAGACAGTTAAGATTTTAGGATAAGTCCCTATGTACTCACCATTGAAAAGCACGCCTCAACATAATAGCTACTCGACAAAAAGCTACGATTTCGAGGTGCTTGCAGTGATCGTCAATTACAACTCGAAGCCCTTCCTAGCAATTGAAAGAATGTTGCTCGAGGGTCTCGCCGATCTAGGGCGCTACACAAAGATCAAGCTTCTTCTCGTCGACAATTACAGCACTGATGGTAGCTTCGAGGAGCTGAAAGAGCATTCAAAGCGCCTCGGCGTCGACACGGAGGCTGTAAGGCTGAGCAAAAACTATGGGTTCGCAAGAGCTGTCAACATCGCCTGGCACTATGCATCCAAGCGCTGGAAATTCAAGTTCCTCATGCTCCTAAACAACGACCTCGTAATCGTGCCCAGCAACGTTGCGAAGCTACTCAAGTATCTCGAGATCGACAATGTTGCGGGCGTCCAAGGCACAATAATGCAGGCCGACAACCCCCACATCGTAGACAACGCGGGCTTCGCCGTAGACACCTTCGGGCTGACGTACCCGATATGCAGGGGCTACACAATCGAGTGCGCGAAAACGTGCCACCCGAGCTACCTCAGCGGGGCCCTCTCCGTGTACAGAGCCGACGCGATAGAGAAGCTGGGTCAACCCTTCCACAACGCGGTCGAAGCCTACTTTGATGACAAGTACCTCGGCTTGAGGCTATGGAGCTCTGGCTACAAGCTACTCCACATTCCTCTCGTGGTCGCCTATCACCTTGGGAGTGCCAGCTACGCCGCTAGTCGCAAGCTAAAAAGTCCTAGGTGGTTTAAAGGTGTGGTGCTAGCGGAATTGGCGCCCACATATATCATGGGAAACTCATATTTCTTCTTACTAGTTGTTGCATCTGGAATCTTTTCTGTGATTTTGTCACTTCTATCGAAAGTAAATAATATTAAAAGCTTCATTGAAGTTTGCAAAGAATTACGAATGTTGAAATATTGCAATCAATTTATTGCTGATGAAATTCCAATGTTGAATTTCAAGTTAAAATTAGATAGGTTAAAGCATGGGATATCTTTAAAAGCTCACCATGAGATGTAGTCATTTAAACTACTCTCGCCTGTCCGTTAAGTAGAGGTAGAAAAGATGGATATGCTATTTAACGCCATTAACCTTAGTATTTCCTTGTTTATCGCTATAGAATTTTTTGTAGGATGGTTATTAACACTTATTCTTTTTATTATTATTAAGTCATTTAATGAGCTCTTGGAGAAAATTACCAATATAGATCTCGACTTCATTCAAACTTTATTAATTTTTATGATGATATTATATATTTTTGGTTACATAAATATACTTTTTATTCATAATAGCATTTTTTCTACGATTTTTATAATCTCTTTTTGTGTCTTATTATTATCAAGATATGTTTCCGACAAAATCTTAATAAGGCATCAGGCAGATTTTAAAGAATTTCTTAATATATCCATTATTTCTTTTTTAATTAATTTTGTATATCATGCTATGAGTAATAATAATTATATTTTATTGCATCAAAGTGCTGTTCAACACATATTACGTGCATCTGATTTGTTTTTTGGTGACCCAATGTCATTTACCCCCAGTTATAGTTACTATCCATTTGTCATTATTTCAATATTTTATCCTTGGATATATTACACTCTTTATTTATTCACTCATAATTTCTTTTATGCAATAGGCGTGGCTGGTCTATTTTCGATAGCAGCTTTCTCTATTTTTTTAACTACTTTGAATATCAAGCTGGCTAAGGATATTCTTGATATATTTGTCAAAAATAAAACAATTAAAATTGTTTTGAGCTCTTTGATGCCACTTTTTACATTATCTTATGGAGCGATGAATGAATCTATGGTTTTTACACCTAGAGGTTTTCTATATGTAATCTTTCTTGCCGTATTTTTTGAGTTTCTTAAAAACGAAGATAAAATAAAAGGAGAAATAAACCTTTTTTTATTATTTCTTTTAGTTATATTATCTTATGCTTACTCTTTATTTTGCATTAAATATTATAGCAAGAACTTAATTTGGTTTTTTATTTCGCTAATATTTATTTTTATATCATTTTTCTCTCTTTTTAAACTTAAAAATAAGCTTTACTTTATATTGATTTTGCTTCCATTAATCCATACATTCGAGACACCTCTTTATCTGCTATTGCTTTTTTTCTTTATTCTTTTTGAAATTACGTTAAGAAAAAAATTATTTATATTTTCATTTTTATGTTTTTCCCAAATAGTGATCTTTCTCTATATCTCTAAGCTAACATTCCTTTCCCTAGTTATAAATAAAATTTATTCTCTCATGAGTGCTTATGTTATTTTTGATGTCGGAAATGCAGTATTTGATATTTCCGCACCCTTTTATGGAATGTCTTTTTTTGCATTAGTATATTATTTTCCAGTTATATATATTCTTATAAATGGCGAGAATATTCTAGGGAGATACTTTCGAACCGTAACTTATATGATTATTTCAGCACTATTTTTAAATTTTGTTTTCCTTGGATCTTCTTTATTCTGGTTTAGATTTTTAGGGCCTCTTTCTATTGTCATATTTTTTGCTTCTGCGTTAACAATTATTAGAAGTAATAGATCTAGACTAATCTTTATCTTTTTATTAATTTTGTCAATTAATTTGTTTTATAACAACTTAGATTTATCTTTTCTGTTTCCATTGCTTCATTTCAGGCATCCTGTAGGAATTGAAGCTAATGTGTTCTTTTCTTTTCTTAATTTTTCGTCCAAGTTGCCCGTTCCCCAGGAATTAACGGTTATTTCTTCAGATATATATGGCGCTACTCAATTAAGAGGCTTGTTCCGCATTAAAACGCTTACAGTTTCAACTGTGATGCCTAGCATAACTTATGATATAACAGAAACTAGGTTTTTAAATGAAACGATATACATCTATCAATGTTTTTCGTATTTTTCAATAATTTGTGATCTAAGTCATTACAATCAAAGTGTTGTGTTATTTTTAACCCCGAGGGGAATTACAGCTTTACCTTTACCTAAAGTTAAGATTGGATATATTGATTCCTATAAGCTTTCTGAGCCATACCTTGATTTTTGGTATTATAGAGCTATTGTTCTCAATGTAACTAAATTTATTAAAAGCGCAGGTCTTATCATATATTTGGAAAATACAAATCCTCATGATGTTTTAATAAATTATACTGTTTTTAATAACATTACAAAAATGTCCTTAATTAATGGATCAGCAATTGTTCCAGCCAACTTTAAGGGAATTTATGTTATTGTATTTCATCAACCATTATTGCTTTCACCTAGCTCTTATATTGTAGCTTTTTCACTACCCAGAGGTGTGAAAACGGCCTGGAGTACCGATACTCCTCATAACTATTTAGAATTTATAAATGGTTCTTGGCGTGCATCTCCTCGTAAATTCTTTGTAAGTTTATGTACAACAGTTGATCAATGCTTGTATTTTAAAGACCATAGTGATATAAAGCCGAAAGAGTACTTTAAAACCATTATTGACTATTATTTGGAAAACTCAGACTATTACATTTCTCAGGATAATAGCATTATCATTGCATATTACAAAAATAAAAAGAAATAAATTAAGAGCTCGTAGGAGCAAATCTATGCGAATTTCTTTACTTAAGTCAGCTCTTCCAAAATTGGATAATGAGGGCTGGCTTGTAGGTAGTTTATCTTGTGAGCTCAACATCTGCACTGTTTACGCGCTGATCCACTCCGGCGACGCCACCGTGTTGGAGCGTTGCTTGAGGGAGCCGGGCGTGGTCCTGTTCGGCCACTTGGGGAACTGGCAGTACTGGAACACCGACTGCATCTTCGAGGAGGCGCAGAAGCTAACGCTTTGATACGTTAAGCACACAGGCGCGGAGCCAAAGGGTTGGAGCGCGCTAAAGGCTGATCTCGTGAGCGTTACATCGCTTAAGCTGGTTTTTGCGGAAGTAGGTTCTATGCTTCTAAGCGTCTTGCGAGCGCTGGTCAGCGGGGGCAGCTCCCCTCTAGATCTTGGCAACGGTGATGGCTGGCTCGCGGAGGTTCTCGCTAGGGAGCTTAACAATCGGAGGGCAGTGGTCGACGAAATTGACGAGGAGAAACTCGGGGTTGCGGCGCAGAGGGGTTGAGAAGTGATGAGACTCGATTTATACGACCTGTTTGAACTCGGAAGGTGTTTAACTAGGTTGTTGCTTATTGGACTCGTGGTGTAGTGTTATTGGAGAGTTAAGTCATTAATATGTTATTCTTGTTCCAAGTTTAGCATGGGATTTTAACCTGCTTACCTTTCATTAGTGCTCTATTATGACTGTTTTTGTGAGACCATTAGAGGTATAAAATAGTGTTATTTTTTGTTTTTTGGCGCATGGGTGTCTTTTTGGTGTTGTGTGGTATTCTGTTTTGGCTGTTTTTTGTCCGATTTGGGGTGTCTGGTTTTGTAGGAGTGTTGGATAAGCTTGGGGATTTCGGTTAGGGAGATGACTCCTTGGATATTTAGTGGTGTTGTTGTTATGAGGGGGCTTCTGCGAGTTCTGGTGTTGGGGGTATTCCGTGGAATACGGCTGGGCCTAGGGCTTCCCCGTGGTCTGATGTTATTATAACGTGAGCGTCCTGTGCCAGCTTCTTTGCTATGTCGGTTGCTATTTGGGTGGCGTAGTGGGCGTGTTGGGGGTAGGATTGGCGCCATATTTTTTGGGCCCACTTTGGGGCTTGCCCTGTGCATATGACTGAGTCGACTATTTTTGGTATTAGATATGAGAGCTCTGCCCATCCTTCTAGTTTTGTGTGGGGTGGGTGTGCTTCCATCATGTTTATTAGGAGGATGTAGGGCTTCTCGTAGTTTATATCATCGAATTTTTTGAGTATTTGTTTTCCGCCCTTATCTATGGGTGGGGTGGTCTGTGGGGTTGTGGGAAGTGTTTTGCGTGCGCAATCTTTGAGTGAGACAGGCTATGGAAAGGGATGTTTTGCTAATATTTCTATTGTGAAAAATCAAATACTCCTATGGATTTCTGAAAGTGTCGAGGGAATATCTTTACTGCTTTGTTGTTTTTGCAGGTTAGCCGACCGCTATAGATATTAGGGGAGTCTTGATGGTGGAGGTTATGGCGTCTGGTGGTGTTGGTCGTGCGGTTAGGGGTGCTTTTTGGCTTGGTCTGGGTTCTTTAGCTGTGAGTGTTTTGGGTGTTGTTTTTTGGTTTGTTGTTGCGTGGCGTTTTGGTGCTGTTGGGGTTGGTGTGGCTGGGGGCGAGGTTGGGGTTGCAGGTGTTGTGACTGGGCTTCTTAACTTTGGTTTCGGGCAGTATGTTTTGAGGGGTGTCCTGTTGCGTGGGCGTGGAGCTTTCTGGGACGGTTTTTTGGCTAGTTTTGTTGTGGGTGTTGCTGGGGGGTTGGTTGCCCTTGTTTTGGGATATGGGTGGGGCGGCGCCCTTGTCCCCTTGATGCTTTGTAGCGGCCCTGTGGTTGGTGGGCTTGTGGCTGTTGGTGACTATGTTTCTGTTTTTGTTTTCCAGGTTTTTGGCGCCTTGTTGAAGGTTGGGCTTGTGTTGGCTGGGGTTGGGGCTTTGCCTGCTGTTTTTTGGTCTATGGTGGTTTCTACTGTTTTGGGGGGTCTTGTTTGTTGCTAGGAGGCTTGGCTTTGGGCTGAGTGGGGACTGGCGTGGTGTTTTTGCCGTTTCCGCTGGGAACTACTGGATGAACTTTTCTATGGGTTTTGCTACTTCTCTTGGTGTTGTTCTTGTTGGCCGTGTTGCTGGCCCAGGGGAGGCTGGAGTTTTTTACCTTGCCGGAATGGCTGTTCTCGTCGTGTCGTCTTTTTCCAGTGGGCTGGCGACTGTTGGCCTGCCCTTGGCCGTGTCTGGGGATGGGGGTGTTCTGGGGGAGGGTGCGAGGATAGGTGCAAGCCTCACTTTGCTGGGGGCCGTGGCTGCTGTCCCAGTGAGTGCGGTGCTTTTCCCGTTGCTCGGGAAGGACTTCAGTGTTGGCCCGCTGGTCTTCGCGTTGGCGGCTCCGAGCGCTGTGATGGCTAGTGTTGTTTCGGTTGCTGGTGCTAGGCTTAACGCTGAGGCGAGGTGGAGGGAGCTTGTTCTGCTGGGGTTCCTGAATGCTGTCTCGCTTAGCGTGGCTTCTGCCGTTTTCCCGTTAGTGTTGCCGGGGATCGGGTCTGGGCTTGCGCTTACGGCTGGCTTTCTTCCTGGTTGCCTTGCGGCGTTGAGGTATGTTGGTTGGCGCCTGGGCTGGGTCGTCGCGTTGGGGCTTTTTATGCCCCTTGCTGGCTGAATGCTTGGACCCCTGCTCTCCGTCCCGCTCGTTGTTGGCCTGTTGGCCGTGCTCCACTTGATGGGTGTTCTTAGGGTTGGGGAGGTCTACCAGCTTGCAAGGATGGTGCTAAAAATGTTCTAGGTTTTGGATTTTAGTCTAGCATTCTGTTTTCCTTCGTTTGTCTTGCTTCTTTAGTAGCTGTGTGTTTTTAGTGTTTTTGTTGCTTCTTCTAGTTCTTTTAGCGTATTTACTGGTAGCCATGCGTCTCTCGGCACGATGAATGCGTGTAGCTTGGCTTTTTCCGCTAGCCTTGGCAGGAGTGCGTTTTCGAACTCTATTGGCTCGTCGGCGTTCATGTCCACTGTTTCTTTTAGGAGCCTTAGTGCCTGGGGCTCGAGTATGTATAGCCCGGTGCTCACGTGTATCGGGAGTACTGGCTTCTCCTTGAAGCTCGTCGCGAGGCTCAAAGAGTCTATCTCGACGTAGCCGTAGGGCAGCTGCAGGCCAGCAGTTACGGCTACGCTTTCCCACACCTCTAGCCTGTTCACAACCTCGAGGTGGCTTGAGAGGAACCCCAGGGGGCAGTGACTCATCTAGGAAGAGGTCGTCTGGGAACACAATGAATACCTCCCTGTTTGGGTCTACCGAGCCTGTCTGCGTGCGCGTGAAAAATTCGGGCCACTGAACAAAAATTTATATTTCTTTAAGTAGCGCGCAGGGCTGCTCTGAGGCTTCCTGAAGCTTAGGGTCGAGGTTGTTGACCAGGGCTTGCCTTCGCGGTTTGGGCCGGAGGATAAGTACAGGTTTAGGGTGGATGTTTCGGGGACGCTGAGCTTCCTCGAGTTCGAGAGGCTTGTTGGCCCGAGGGGGTCTATAGAGTATATTGTGAGGAGGAGGCTTGGGAAGGAGATACGAAAATTTTTTATTTTTTGAGTGAAAGATTTTGTTTGCCGGGATGAAGCCATGGGTGACTTGCGTGCAAAGTTGTTGGAGATACAGGAGTACTGGCTTAGGGAGGCTAGGTCGAGGGCTGGTCTGGGCTTGAAGAATGTTTTGGATACGTCGCTTGGGATTATGCATGGGGAGGCTGGGGAGTTTGTTTTGGAGTTTTTGCAGAATGCTGAGGATGCTTTGATGGAGGCTGGTCGTGCGGGGTTTTTTAGGATTGAGCTGGATAAGGACAGGGTGGTTATTACTCATAATGGGAAGCCTATCGACGAGGGGGATTTGGAGGGTTTGTGTAATTTGGCTAGTAAGAAGAAGCCGGCTTTGGGATATAAGGGTTTCATGGGGATTGGTTGGAAGTCTGTTTTTATGGTTTCTCGGAGGGTTGAGGTTTATTCTAATGGGCTGGGTTTCGAGTTTAACAAGGAATTTTGGAGTGGTCCTCAGGGGAGGGAACTGCTGGCGAAGTATGGGCTTGATCCCGAGAATGTTATTTGGCAGCTTACACCTATACCTTTAGAGACTGTAGGGTCGGGGGGCGGAGAGACAAAGTTTGTGGTTCATCTTCTTAGTGAGTCGAAATATTCCGATGTTGCTCGAATAGTAGACAAGTTGGATCAATCTCTCTTTTTGTTTTTGGAGCATATCAATAGGATTGAGATAATTGATAATGTGAGAGGAAGCAAGAGGATTTATGAGTGGCACAAGGTGGGCGAAGAAAACTTCGAGGGCGCGAAGGTTGCCCGGTACTTGGTAACCCTTGTTTCAGAAGGAAACCCTACGTTCTATAAGTTCCTGGTTTTCAAGAAAGAATTTGAGGTTCCTGATGAGGTAAGGAAAGACGAGTTGACGGAGAGTGCTAAGAGGAGCGATGTTAAGATAAGGGAAGTTGCCCTGGCTTTTATGCTCGACCCAAAAACGGAAGACCTTAAGCCAGTTGAGGGAACCAAGTTCTGGGCCTTGTATTCGTTTCTCCCGCTAACGGAGGCTCGGACGGGTCTAAGGTTCCTGATACACTCTGATTTTATTGTTGATCCGAGTAGGAGCAATATTCATCCCTCGGCTAAGTGGAACGCATGGCTTATGAAGTGTGCTTCAGACCTGGTTAAAATTTCTATTAGGTACCTGGCTCGAAACTATAAGTTTTCCTATTTGACTGTTTTCGAGATGGGAGATGTTGATAGGAAATCCGATCTTTACCAGAAATTGCTGGAACCAACTGTTTTCTCCGTGATTCGAAGCGAGCTTTCAGATCCAAAAGTGTTTTGCTATCTTAATCACGAGGTGCCTCTTAGCAAAGCTGTGCTTGCTTCTTCTGAGGTTTTAGAGCTCATCAAGTATGGGCTTTTCAGGGAGGATGAGCTAGGCTATATTGTTGGGGAGGGCATGCATATTCTTCATCCAGAGTTTAAACTGAGGGAAGCTGATAAGAACAAGGTGAGGACTATAAATATTGAGGATCTTTTCAGCCGGAGTCTCATTGAGGCTAAGATGAAGAAGAACTTGGACGAGGCTTTTAAGTTTCTAGGGGAGGCTTACAGGTTGTTTTATAAAAAGTGGGAACACGCATCATACTATCCGCCTCAGCGCTCAAAGGTGCCTATTATAACCTCATCGCTGGAGATTGTGGACTCTGGTGCGGCTTATATCCCAAAAACTCCGAGTGAAGTCGAGGATCTCAAAGGTAAATATGGAGAGGTCGATGAATACCTTAGTAGGCTCCAGTTTGTCCACGGAAAACTGGTTGAGTATGTTGGCGAAGATCTCCTCAAGTGGCTAGGAGTAAAGGAGATCAGCCTAAAGGAACTGGTCACAAAAGAATTGCTACCTAAGATTAGTGTTGATGCGGAGCCCCCGAAGAGTAAAGATGATTATATGGCCATTGTGCTTTTAGCAAAAAGTGTGAATGCAGTGCCTCCTAAAGCGATATGGGTTCTAACAACTGATGGCTCTTTTGCGGAGTCGGATAAAGTTTATTATCCGAGGAAAGAATTGAGAAATTTTCCCAATTATTTAGAGGTTATGAAGTCTTTGGGACTAAAGGTTATAGACATAGACTTCTACCTAAAATATGATGCCAAAGAAGATGGTTGGCTGAGCTTCTTTTCAAATATCGCTAAGGGCGTAACTCTCGTTGATTATAATGGGTATATGAGGACATATTATATTAATCCGAGCTACGAGGAAATAATTTCGGCCATTAAGAGGAAACTAGAAGGTTCTCCTATCGATGAAAATATTAAGTATGTACGCTTCTTGAAGCTACTCTATATGGCTCTTCGTTCGTACGTTCCAAGGGAATATCTTAGAAGGGCATTTGGCGGGCTAAAGCTCCTGACAGACGAGGATAGACTTGTAGATTCAGATCAATGCTTTTTGCATGACGCATATGGTCCGGAGGAGAAATGGGTTGCGTGGAGGGATAGGGGCTTTAAGATTGGTCCCTTCGTGAGCTTGAAATATATGACTGACGACTCGGAAGTTTCTAGCTGGCGGGAGTTTTTTAGGGACGTAGGCATAATGGAAGAGGCTAACAACCAAATAATTGGGAATTTCGCTGTTTGGTTTGTTGAAAAGATGCTTGTAGAGATGGGCTACTCGGTAACTCTGGGAGGTACTGGGTACGATTTGCATGTTATGAAGGACGGGGAAGAGGCTTTCGTAGAGGTTAAGGGCGCTAGGTCTGAGACTGTGGAGCTCACGGAAGATGAGTCGAAGGCTGCTCATAATTATGGTGAGAAGTATTGGCTTATTGTTGTGGAGGGTATTCCGAATAATCCTAGGGTCTGGAGGCTACGAGATCCGGCTAGCTTCGTTAAAACAATCTCTCTTACAATTAAATTAATTCGGGAAAAGGGCGAGGAACTATATTTTGGTAAGTAGGAGGCTTAATGAAGAAAGCCTGTCTCTCGCTGCTTCTGTTTTCTAATTTTTCACATTAATCCTCTCGGTTTTTTGCGCACATGTGTTATTCTTATTTACGAAGGTTGCGGGTCCTGTGGCTAGGATTATAAGTGTAGACCTTTCACTAGGGCTCTTTCTGTGGAAAAGTTTGGGTTGTGCGCGCTCGCCAGTTGCTTCAGGGTTTTTGGTTCAAAGCTGGAGGATTGCAGGGGTCTAGGCGGGGTGGCATGCTGTGGGGAAGGTTTTTAAATGGCATTGTCCTGCAAGGTGTGTGGTTGCCGCTGGGAGGTTTGAGCTGGTTAGTCGTTTGCTTGTCGAGGCTGAGGAGTATCTGGCTAGGGGGGATGCTGTCCAGTCTTCGGAGAAGCTTTACAAGG
>JGI20127J14776_1000405_pt1 | contig 11248 bp, 14 predicted proteins | sample JossMetagenome_2_FD_14776 | JGI IMG/M metagenome (IMG submission 14776)
TTTTAAGGCTCTTTCTTAACGCCTCGGCTAGCCTCATTTTCTTCCTCTTCTGCAACTCCTCGATAGCCATTAGTGTAAGCCTGTATTTAGCGGCTATTTCTTCTGCTATCTGCGTCGCAAGTGGGGATTCGTCAGATATCTTTGCCTCAACAGTTTGAAGCATCTTCTCCAACGCAATCATTGTGTACACGGAGGGATCTCTACGCATTGATGGCTTATATTGTTCAGCAATAACCCTCATGTAGCTGTTGAACNTTGGAACACCCACGGCGTGCTTAATGTACTCTGAGAACTTCACCCTCTTAGTNTCGTTGCCCCTAACTACCTCAACAAGGTCNGTACCAATTTCGTTTTGAATAATCTTAATGTTGATTTTGGTTGGAGCCCTGTCAATNAGTACTCTCCCGCACTTTACACACTTATAGTTGTGTTGNGGCGGCGTNTCATCAATAAGAGCATCAACAGGGCAGTAGCTTATTGGAACAAGTCCACACAGCCTCCATATTGATGATGTCTTGGGGGTAATGTGTTGCCTCATACTGGCTTGAAGTATTGCGAGAAGTTTAGCTTCACTAGCAGGCCCAAGGTACGTTACCTTATCGGCCCAATAATGGAATGGTGCACTAGATGCGATTTCAGGCAACTGCTCCTCGTCAATGATGTCTAGCATTATTTCAGCAATTTTATAGTACGCCCTGGCTGGTGGGAAACCAGGCTTCATGATTAGCTTAGCTGGTTTGCCGCATATTGGGCACGGATACGAGTCAATCTTGTGCTGAAGCAAGTTGTTTATTACGTCAGGAGGAATCTTACGCTTCCTAGGCATTGTTGGGATGCCCTTCTCTTCAGTTACAACCATGACTGGAACAAAGTGCTCCCCATCACTAAGCCCAATTATTTCGGCACCAGTGTTCTGGAACATTGTAGCCATCTTCTGCACAGTATCCCTAAGCCTCATTATGACGTCAGCCCTAGCCTCAATACTCATTGGCAAGGGGCCACGGAACAGCTTCAACTCCTCCTTAAACATCTCAATCATCTTCCTAAGGTCACCCTTTATCTCGGTACTTATCTCATTAATGGTTTTACCATACTTTTCCTCCTCCCACTGCATCTTATTCTTAACGTACTCCCTTAACATATCAGGCGCTTCATTCGCTTCATTTTCATTCTCAACCTTCTTCCTACCCCTCCTCTTCCCACCCCCCTCTTGGCTCGGACTTTCCGAACTCATAGTAAGAGAGTTAAAAGCATAAAGATTTATAAACGTAACGTTTTAGAAAGGTTTATAAATCGAGATGAGAGCACAGCCATTCCTCAGGGATTGAATGGTCGGCGCCGACCATACAATTCCTACAGACAAAATAAACGCTAAAATGAATAAAATGAAAAATTCTCCTAGGGAAAATTAGTAGAGCAGGTAGGTTAATGCGAAGGTAAAGGCTCCATTAAGCAGATCCATTAGTTTATTGAACTCATCAAGTAGCCTGTCCTTAACAAGACATGCTCCTTTCCTACCAACCCAAAGATATTTCTCATATCCCGAATACGTTGTTTCTCTGATTTCTTCACTTGATGAATAGAATGTTACATGGTAGGGTATCTCTAGAGGTGGAGTCCGGTTAGCTTCTGGTATTGTAATATCAGCCATAAATGTTACATCATCTACCTTAGGTTTCGAATTGTTCATGCTTATGGAGATGGTTGGATCTTTGAATTTATGCGTGTTATCAACCGAGACCTCAATTGGCATGATTTTATATATCAAGTCCAGGATATATAATAACTCAGTTGGGCGGGTGTGTATCTCGCCTTGTATTATGATGTTGTTAATCCTACTTAACTGATCAAGAATCTTCTTCTCTTCATCAGTCCATCCATAGCTTTTAGGCAACTTACCGGTGGCTTGCATGTAATACTCAAATAGGGTGTTGGCAAAAATATTTCTCCTAATCTTTGAACCCACCTCTGGGTCAGACCAAGAGCTCTCCCAGGAGTCAGTTTGGATAAGGAGGTACCTACCGTCACAGTTAAATGATATCAAATCCAGTTCTCTCGTTACCCTAAACGGCTTACAGCGGTTAAGCAGGTAGTTAAGCAAAGCCAACGTGAATATGTACCTACCAACCTTCTCCTCTGCTTGAAAACCCCTCTCGAACCTATCCACTCTAGTTAAGAACTCATTCGTTTTGTTAACCACCTCCCGCAACAAGTCCTCAACACAAGACAGCGACATTGAATATTGTTCAACTGCAACAATTAAAAACCTACCCACGGTTTAAGCTTAAATCAGAAATATTTATAAGATAGTTAGTTACTACCCTAGTGATGGTAACAGAGGTAGCTCCTGGACTAGGGCTAGAAATAAATATGTGGGTATACAACATAAGCAGGAAGTTAATTGAAGCTAAAAAACGCCTTGAATTCTTGTATAAACACATGCCGCGCGAGCTACTTGACTTCTCTATTGTTCACTGCAACAAAGAAATATGGGACTATGAGGAGGATGCATCGTTGAATCAAGTGCATTACTTCTTTAACTGCAACGATGTAATTCTTCAAGTAACTCTAGATTCAAAGGTGGAGCGTAAAATCCTTGCCAAGCGCAGAACTTTCTTTGATTTTTCTCCTGAAGACTATGAAAAAGCCGTAATACAAGAAAGTAAGGCTAATTTACTGAGGCGGAAAAAGCTTGGATTACTAAAGAGGGAGAAGCCAGGTGAAGCGCAGTTTAAGATAATCTTCAATCCACGCCTTCTTGCCTACTACGGCTATGCTTTCCCTATTAATGAAGAAGGGGCATATAAAATATGTCGGATTGAGGTAGGCGAGGACACTATTTACATTTCCGACGAATGTAAGCCAAACGAATACACATACAAGCTCGGTATAAGGTTATCTAAGCCAGGTGAGCCAGATAATTTAGAAATCTATTGGAAGGAAAACAAAACCAGCTTTAAACTATCGCCGGCAGAATTCGTTACACTCCTCTATCACAACAGGAACAGAATAGAGGAGAGAATTTATGCCATAACTACCACAATAGCCAACATCGGCGAATTAATCGCTCGGTATCATCTTAGTGCATTACTACCAATCTTTTAAGGTATTGTGAAACTGCATGGATTTATTTTAAATTTTAAAGTTTTTCTTATTTACGTTTAGCTAGCACGTGTTGTCATTATTATAGCCCAGCAGTATTCGTAGCCGTCGTAAAGCTCCACGACTACTGGGTAATTGTGCTTCTTAGCGTATTTGGTTACTGCACTAAGTGCAATCTTCTCAACAAGCTTTTCCCAAAATAGGCAGTGTAAATTGCAGTTCTCAATTCCACGCTTCCTAAGTTCTTCAGTAATCAACTCCTGTAGTTCATTCTTATCATAAAGCACGAACCACTCCCAATCTGGGTTAGCCATCGCAACTATCCTATATCCCTCGATGTCGTACAGCTTGAACAAGTATTCCAGCACAGTACTGCTTGTAGCGTCAAGGCTCCCTATGTCGTACAGCTTCTTCAGTTTTATCTTGATTATTTTGGGGTTTTTCACCATAACTAGGGTATCCAAAACAGGTTTATAAACATTACGCCAAGGACCACGTTAGCTTGCCTATTGGAAACAAAAAAGAGCAAAGTTGCCTAAACGCTCCTAGGAAAGTTTTCCAAAATTCTGCAGAGCCTTGCGGTGGTATGTGAAATCATTGGAAAATAAGGAGTTAAAATTATCCAAAATGCCTATAGAGGAGTTTTCCAAAATTAGCATGAGGTAGAGGTTGGAGAAAAGTTTAAAAACCAAACTGTTTAAGGAGTAGTGATGAAATGCTTCAAAATCTCCGATTACTACGATTACAGTAATCCGAGCAAGTATTTCGCCCTACGTAGCATGTTGAAGGCTAGCGGCTTCATTATTGTTAGGGATGATAAGGTTGGTGGTACTTGGGCTTGTTTAGACTCAAACGACGCCGAATCACTGTTCAACAATGTGCTTAACGAGTGGCGCACTAAGCTTAGTGATTACAGTCCAGTTGAAATTATCAGCGAGGAGAAGAGCATCGATTGGGAGAAGGTGCGGGATGCCGTCATCCAGAGGTTCAAGCACTTCCCAAGCCAAGTCCCACACGTCTCCGAGGCGATAAATCAGCTTAAGGCTGGTAACAACGTCCTCCTCGTAGGACCACCTGGCTCAGGCAAATCCCTATTCATGGATGTTCTCGGTGAAGTTCTAACAGCAGTTTACATAAACATGGCTAACGCAAGCAACGCAGGCATCGAGAATGTTATACCAATGTTAGTCAATGCGGACGTCATCTTGATAGATGAGCTGGATAAGGCAAACACCAGGGACTTAGGAATCATTCTTCAGATAGCTGACTCAACAAGGCAATTAGTTGTCATAACTAAGGCCAACAAGTCATTCATGGTTAGGTTGAAAGTACCCATAGTAGCCTCTATGAACCCAGCCACTAATAAGCGCGCCCAAAACTACTGGAAAGCACTAACAGACAGGTTCATCGTAGTTGAAATCCCCAGGCCAACCGACGAAGAACTAAAGCTATTCATAGCCGACACAGCGGACACAGAAGACGAGGAAATAATCAACACCGTGATGAAGTATGCAGACACCTTGAGCTTGAGGAAAATCGTAATGATAGCAAAATACATTAAAACCAACAGGCCAACAAGGGAGCAATTAAACAACATCCTCAAGGCTCAACTTATTTAATGAGAGAAAGGTTTATAAACCAGTTAGGGGTACCCTCTCCTGGTGGTAGAGGTGGAGAACATAAATCCTCAGGAGAAGGTTAAGAAAGTAAAACTTTACGTGGAAGCACACACAAACTATCCGCTCGAAAATACTGGGATAATGGAAAGAGCCTTCATTGAAGCTAGAGAACGCGCCATAAAAATCTTAAAATCGTATGATGGAAGAAAGTTCCTGAATTTTGACGATGCAGTTAGGGGAGCTAAAAGAGCTCGTGTAGGTATAATTCGGGTTTTCCAAGAGTATGCTAAGAAGATTGAGGAGGACTGGTACCATAATCCAACGGCAGTGATAACTACTTATGAGGGTTATCCCAGTGATGAGGAGTATGACGTAGGCGCCGTCTTAGCCGCAGTCAGCAACGGCATAGAGATATACATGTTTACCGCAGGATTCACCATAAACCTCAAGGATTATTCACTCGACCCCTGGGCAGAATTTTCATGGATTACCGCCACTAAAGGCAGGGATGGCTTAGAGATTGTTCGCCTAAGCAAGCTAAAGACAAGCCTAAAGAGGCTAGTTAAGTTAATTGTGGAGAAACTCTACTTGGATTGGCTTGAAGAGTTTAACGTCTATGTTAGATTAGTTGAGAAGTAATAACGCAATCATTCAGCTTAAAATATTCAAAATTTTAACCCTTACAGAAAGGTTTAAAAACTAGATACGGGGTATCTAGTTTATGTCTGTGGATGTATGTCCCGCGTGCGCACAAGACAGCGCAGATGCCGCAAGGATAGCGATGGCTGATGCGTGTTATCAAGACTGTGTAAGAGACTGTGAGATGCAGTACAAATACAAGGAGTGTCTTAATTGGTGCGACTACTATAATGAATACTTTTTCGATACGAAAGACGAGTATGAGCAATGTAAAAAGCAGTGCAACGAAGTCAAGAAGCAATGCGAAACAAAGGATTGCGAAAAACTATATGAGGACTGTAACATGAAGTGTCACAAGGAGTGCTATTATGAAGATGAAGCTGAGGAATTAGAACAAGAAGAATGGGAAGAGTGGGTTGAAGAAGAGTAAAGTCTCCTCTCAACAGAAAGGTTTAAAAATATGCAGGTTCATTTCTTTGGTGATTAAAACCCGTGANTCTGAGGGATGATGATGCCGCTAGTCAATGAAGAAAACTTTATAAAACTGTAAGTAAATAGGGTTACTGGGCGAAAACATGCAGGCTCAACAAGTAAAACCAATAAGGCGTGTAATGTATAGGCAACTAACAGGCAATTATGAGAAGATACTTAGGGAGCTAGCATGGACATGCCACGAAAAAAGTCTTGAGAAAGCAATCAAGGAACTACAAGACAAGTATCCCACCTATTACATTACTAGGGCAGATTTAACGACAGAAGAAGACGAAAACAACGTCAATTTAGTTAGGATTATCGACTTCAGCGAGGTAAGAAACAATCCAGAGGCATTGAATAAGAAGACAGTGGACATAAGGGTAATTTCAGCGGTCTTCTATGGATGTGACACTGAGTATGAGTATGAGATTGATGCGGAGATTAATGCAAAATGGCTAAGAAGCTGGGGAAGAGACTTCAAAGCTATAGCGGAACTAATAAGCGAGTATCTCTCTCCAGTAACTTGATGGCATATATCGATCATTATTCAAAATAATAGTTTTTATTTTTCTCCTAGAGTAAAGTTTATAAATAAGAGAGTAGAGGGGTTAAATATGTCGAAGTCAGAAGAAGCCGTTTCGGAAACAGTCATGGACTTTTTAGAAGAACTACCACGGAGGATGCTCAACACTGAAGTAGATGAGGAAATGTATCGGAAGCTCGTGAAAGGTAATAAAGATGAGTGGCATAAAGCATTGGCAACACTGAGCGATCTGGACGCCTGTGGACTTTACCCACCAACCGCACCTTCATGTGAACGCTGGCTAAAGACACTCGCAACGGTGGTTGCGGCTCTTGCAAAAATTATGCCTGAAAATGTGGACAGCGAGCTTCAGGAAAAGGTAGAAAACCTAGTAACACAACTAGGGTTATTCATACTCACAGGCGACACGAGATCATTCGCAGATTGCTAAATTAACCTTTTCTCATTAAAATCAAAATACTTTTCTTTTCGATTTTCCCTAGGTTATTTCACGTTAATTTCATGAGCGTAAAGTTTATAAATACTAATTTTACGGGAATTATGATGCACAAGATCTTGGATTTGTTTAAGGAGGAACCGATCTTTGAGAGCATGGAAATCTACAGCAGATTATTGAGGTATTTTGAGGAGCCTGAAGTCGTGGAGATCAGATACTGTGAAATGATAGATAAGCAAAAGCTTATTGATAAATGTACAGCAATATATTGTATGAGTAATACTGATTACTGTTACGTAGCAGAGTTATATGGACTAAACATAAAGATAATGAAGAAAATTGAAGGAGAAACAGCTAAGCAGGTTAGAAACAGAATTAAGGAAATTTCAAATCTAAGCGGAGATGATGCTCTCAAAGCGTTCAACAATCTACTTCACGAAAAAAACTTTATAAACCAGTGAACAGGAAGGGTTACTTGGTGGGAGTATGCAAACAAACCCCTCCAACCCCTCCGAAACTGCCCCCGCAGAGGGGCAAACCTCCCCTTCAGGGGAGCAAAAAGAAACAACAATAAAGTATGAAATAGGACTAACATGGACGGGAGCAAGGTATAATGTTTTGAGAGTCAAAGCAAAGCTAATAGAGGGAGAAAATAGGTGGAATGCGGCAGAGGTGTTAGATGCAGTAGCAACATTATTATGGAAGTATGGAGTAGAGATAGACAAAGATGCAATAAGAGGAAACAGGTTAGTAGCATCATGGATTCCATCACTTTTGGACGCTCATAGCTGTAGTGGTACTCTAACCGTTGTACTTACACCGTATAAGGAAGGAACACTCAGCCTTAGGGATGAATTATATACACAGAAAATTGATGTGAATGGAGAAAACTGGATGGTAAAAAGTGCAAACGTTAATATTTCTTGCACAACAAACAAATATTCACATGAAATAAGCCTGTCTTTTGACCACAATAGGATAGTTGATAGGTATGATGATAAGGAAATGGAATATGGGGATAAATGTAACTCATTGCCAACGCAAGTAAAGATAAACAAGGTTCATGAGATTTTGCTTACAATTGTACAGGCATTGCCACTAATCGAATGGTATACAGGAAAATACACAATAGAGGAAATGGAGTAATGGTGAGAGGTATGGCAGAGACTCAAAATACTAGTCTAGAGGAAATATACGGGATGAGGGTTACATTACCATCATTTATGGAGTTACTTGACAAAACATTGAAAGACTTAACAAAGTTCCTAGCAGATACATATTGTCCAAAATCGCTGTTTAAATGCTATCTAGACAGCTTTACTTATGAAATCTCTCGCGAAGACGCTAAAGAGATGAAGATTATACCTCCCGTAAATGATGTTGGAGATATAAGATTGACACTGTACACGGTGGGAGGCTACAGCGGTGGAGAATTACTAAGTGTAAGCATAGGCGACATCGAAGCGTCGCTAGATGACAGGGACATTATCCTCGAAAAAGTAAAGGATAATGTAACGCTAAGAGACTTTTTACGCATGAACTATACATTTGCATGGAGATACGAGAAAAACAAATTCATGAGGGTAACGGGAAGGGCTATGAAAAACGGAGAAACAATAGAGGAATTAATGAAAAACGTTATGAATATTGGAGTAGTCCCAGAGCCAGATGTTACACTTTTGATTACGAAACACTTTGATGAATTGGACGAGGTAAGGTATGAGACAGACATTATCCGTGTACCATTAAACATAACAATTAGAAACACCACAGCTAATGTAACATTAGCTGATATAATTGATGCTTTTAAATTCGGATTTGCACCCTTATGGGTAAAACCCTAACCATCTTATAGCAGTTTAGCGTTAAAATCAAAACCACTTTCTTTTCTCTCTCATACAAGCCTCAAATACAACGTCTTAATGAAGTAAAGTTTATAAACCAGCTAGTAGTAGGGGTAGTTGGTGATAAAAGTGGAGAGCCTCAAAATCTCCCAAGTCCAGGTTAAGGAGAGGAGAATAAGGGTTAGGGAGGGGCTAACAGAGACGGAAATCCAGAATCAAAACAGGAGGATGCAGAGGAGTGATTAGTCATGGAAGTTCAACAGCTTGTTTCTTTAAAACAACAGCCTCAGTTTATTGATTTACGTAGCATCATTCTTTCACTTTTTCCTGACTTACGTGATCTAACATCAAGCGTCAATGAGAATATACTAAACATGAACGTGAGGAAAGAACTATTTGACATAGCAAAGTCACTGTTCAGCAATAACAGGAGAACGGTGATGAGGCTAGCAAGGGAGTACTTTGTAGATGAAACACATGCAATGTATTTTATGGAGTATGTGTACAAGTTCAGGAAGGCACTTTCAAATTTGATTTTCGCACCAAACTATTTAGGCATTGTATTGCATGCAACTCAACGCAGGAGAGGACATGAAGTTACGAGAATAAGAAAGATACTATGTTATTGGAATCAATGATTATGCCGATGGTTTATTCATTAATGAAATGCGCACCTTACCACCCGTTTCATTTGATGTTAAAACGCATGGCAATATTACGATAAGCGTGAGCACAGATGAAGAGTATAGAAAGTATTTCGGCTACGACGAAGATGTTTTACAACAAGACGCAGTCCTTGGGGTAGCATCTAAATACGCCAACACGAGGTACAGGGTATCGGGAGAAATAGTCTTTTTGCTATGGAATATCAATGATAACTACATAGAATCATTATTTAAGGAACAAGTTGAGCGCTACATTGCATATTTAATAGCCGACAAGATAGCACGCGTCTTAGTTGATCATGGATTCAATGTTGGTTTAGTAAGATTTTCAGGAAACGAAGTAGCAATATATTTGCCAGGTGTTTTGAGCGGCAAGCTAGCAACGTGGAGGAGTACAGACAGCGATGAAGCAAAAGTAGTCAAGGCATTAACAAAAGTAATCGGAAAGTATTTCACGATTGAAGCAATAGCCGAGGACAACAAGAGAATAACTATTTCAGACAGTATAGCAACGGTAGATATAGACTTTATATTTGGCGTAAGGCAGTGGGGAGAAAGAAGAGCTGACTTAGAGCTATGGATAAGTCTTTCAAAGTCAATCAGAACTTCAGCCACAGAGCGCACCTACGAGGACATGATGCGTGATATAATAGATACCGTGAAGGACATGCTAAACAATTCCGAGAGAGCCGATGAGCTAATCATGGGCAATCACTACATGAGGATAGAGTGCGGCTTACCTGTCAATCTTACTTATGAGCCAAAGATAAAGCCAAAGATGTTAGACCCAATGCTCTTAACGGTCTATAGACCAAGAACATTCCTAGTAACGCCACGTACAAAAATCACGATACAGCACGCGCAACATGGTACAAGAAATATATCCTTCGATAACACGTATGCTTTGGATATAATTACTACAGGTATATCAGAGGAATATTCAGAGAAAGTAAACGTCATAGCGCTTAGGAAATTACTCAAAGAGGTGAGATAATGGCTTCTCAGGAATTGTATGGTCGGCGCCGTCCATTCAATTCCTACAGATAAAATCCACCTCACTTAAAACAAAATCCTTTTTTGGAGAAAGCTTTATAAATCAGTGGATAGAGAGGATAATTGGTGGCGCAAATGGCAGAGGTGGAGACAATTAAAGAAAACACGATAAGGGTTAAGGTACATAGCCGAGGATATCACGATGGCTCTGTGTATGCCTATGACGTGCCGTCACATCAAGTCATGACGAACATAATGGATAGCATCGATAAGACATTGAATAATATTGATCTCAATAAAACAATAGAATGCGACGAGGATGATGATGAGTGTTTTGATGAGGCGTATAAGGAGCTAGGGGAGGAGCAAGATAGGATTATTGATTTGATGCATGATGTATTTAACGAGTGGGATAAAAAGATACAATTGCCATACCTATTTTGGTATGTTGATGCATGCGATGAATATGACGCATGTTATTTTGATGTCTATGTGGCTGACATAAGTGATTTAATGAGGTGGTGGGCTAACCCAAATGAGCGTGACATAATAATTGATGTGTTATATACGCAATATGAGTTTTCCATTGCAGACGCAGATGAATTAGTGTATTTTGACCCAAGGACAAGGACATCAATACACACTGTCTTAATACCCAGCCATGTGTTCAAACTGTTATGGTATAGAAACGACATGAATAGAGCCATCGAAATGATGCAGAAGATACTCTTCGGGATAGACTTTGGGATACCAGATGATCCAGATGAGGAGGAAATACATGAGGATGATATATCCATAGCATGAAGCCATAAACTTTCAAAACGATTAAATTTTTCTTTCAATTTTCTTTAAAAAGGTTTATAAACTAGTTAGGGGTATCCCTCCCTAGGTGAGAACTGTGAACGAAAACGAGAGGATGCCCATAAGAATAG
>JGI20127J14776_1000409_pt1 | contig 11177 bp, 9 predicted proteins | sample JossMetagenome_2_FD_14776 | JGI IMG/M metagenome (IMG submission 14776)
AGCTTCAATTCTTCTGTAGTAGATTCCGAACCGTGAATTTATCTACCTCTTTTTAAGTTTTTCTCTGCCCCGTTCATGGGTCTTCGTTAGAGGGTTTATCCCTTAATCGAGTTACGACTCGTTAAGCCTCTGATGGTCTCACGACCACGATGCACGAAAAGCTCTGACGAATAATTCAATCCCACAAAAACGAAGAGACTCTGACGGCAGGATAGAATGAATTAGTTTATTTTTAGTGTGTTGTGTTTATGATTTATATGATTTATTGGTCATTGCTGAGTCATTCTTGTAGGTGATTGTGTAATAGTGTCCCTCAGGTATGTCTGTAAGGTCCTACCCGATTATTTTCCAGGTTTGCCTATCCTCGATGTTGATGCCCGAGCTCTTCATAGCACTGATTCTCGAACACTACCCTCACGATTAACAATAAGGCTGACCCTCCTTATGTATACCTCCACCACGCAGCATCTTAATTACCTGCTCAAGCACCCTCGCCACGGTCGTCTTACCAGAAGCGTTGGGTCCGTAGAGTATTGTTACCCTGCCTAACTCAATCTCTGCACTCTTAATTGGCCCTATGTTTTCCAGTATAAGCTTCATCATTTCTTTAAAAGTGCTAATGAACTTTTATTTCTGCTCTATGCGGAATGCCCCGTAGCCCAGTGCCGTTTTTGCCCCAACGCCCTCCCTGAGGGTTTGCATCACGATATTCCTGAGATCGTTGGTTGTGCATGCATCCTCGCAATTCTTACCCACATACACGTGGTTCCCTGAGGCCTTACTGCACCTGGTGGTTAACCTATTCCTCGCCACCAGCACAATTACCCTAAAGGCAACTCCAGTGGATACGGTGAGCATGGTTAGTGGTGTTGGGCTTGACTCAACCTCGCTTATCTCGCCCTCGACCTCCCTGTAGTGCGGATTGATTATGTCTAGGGTCAGTAGGGATTTACCGCCTGGGCAGTAGGTTGGGTATGAGTCAAGGACGACTATTGTTGATGACTCCTCCGTATCCCCGAAGGCCTTGGTGCAAGGTGACTTGGTGTTTTCGGCGATGGCCCTAATGGCGCCCTTGAGCGATGATGAGGGTATGTAGGGCAGGTTCCAGTATGGGTCCCAGGAAATGCCGGGTTCGAGGGGCTCCATGTATGGGTGCCTTAGGTTTATGGCTAGCCTACTCATTAATGCCATGTCGCCCCTGAAGACTACTTCGTAGCCCAACTCCTCAAGGGACTTGGTCACGTAGTCCATGTGCTTGGCAACATTTGTGAGTAGGTCCCTAATGTTCTCGCATTTATAGGCGTTCACCAACTCCATCATTAGGTCCCTATTCAACTGGTTAAGCTTGTCCTTAAGCGTCAATGCCTTATTACCACGGCTTGTCCGCCCACCACTCATTACTAGTTCTATGAGCCTTAGTCTTAGGTAACTGGGTATGTTAATCTGTGGCGACGCCCTTATGGGGCTTGCCCTAGTGCTCATGGCCATGCCCTAACACCCTGAATATTACTCTTCCTGAGGTACTCCATGAATTCGCTGAGGGCTATGGCTGTGGCGTTGATCACCTCCTTTTCATTAATCTGTAACTGCCTCGACCCAGCCCCACGCCATCTAAGCGTGCTTGGCCAATCAGCTGAGGTGAAAACGCTTAGGTAGGCCTCATTGCCATGCACAGCCAATAGCATGGGCGAGGCCCTCCTGCTGGCGCTCCCCATGATTTCATACCCAGTGCCCCTCTGCTCCCTAGGTAACCCGAGGATCCAAGCCTTCAAATCCTGCCTTAATTGGTCCTGGGTCATGTAATTACCATGTATTGCCCTGGTCCTCGTGGGTCTAAGGAAGAAGTTGTGAAGCGCATCGAGTAGGTTCATTCCCCGTCCTCCCTGAATCATTATTAACTTATACGGCGTTAACTTACCGAGGCTCTTAACTCCCTCCCTGTACCCAGCGTCGATGCAGTTGGTGTAGTCACCTTTAATGCTAACGATCGGTATTGGGGATAATTCACAGTCACCAATACCCTTACCCTCCAATCCTCTGCATTCCTTAGTAACCATGGAGTCGACTACCTTACCGACGGTGTTCAAAGCACTTTCAACTAGTTCTCCAGGCTCCCTGGGTTTTCCATAACCTCTATCGAATATCCCTGAATACCTGCCATAAGCCCTAACACTGAAGCAACCCAAGCCCCTTCTACCCCCCTTACCGAAGCACGAGAACCTTAGGGCAAGGGCTAGTGCGTACAATGCCGCCTCTATCGATGCATTATCGAGGTTGCAGGCTGTATGGCTCTCAATTACCATGGTCACTGAACCCCTATCCACGTACTGAAGCTGGGCAGGTCTCTTGCCGAGTGTCAACAACCTCACCCTCTGAAGCCTGTTTGTGAGACCATAATCAACATTCCTAGGCGCATTGAAGTTCATTCTCTCAAACCTAATCCTAAAGCATGAGGCCATGGATCCATCGGAACTGGCATAACCAAGCCCGAGGCCACGTCCCACGATCTTGGATACACAATTAACCTCCATACGAGCCGGCACTTTAACGGCATTACGGCTACCTTGACCGTGGAGTAGCCCCCTATCAAATAATACACCGGCCACCAGGGCCCTGGCCCACCAACGCCAAATACCCTTAACCTCACTCGGTCTCAGTGGCCAATCGGGATCAACAACGTTGGGGTCGGCTGAGCCGGGTAGGAAGGGTGTTTCCAGGGTTAGCTCAAGCCTAACGTACTCCACATCACTCACCCAGGTATTGATGCCTCGGCAAGTCTCTTCAACCACTCAGCGAATTCAAGCACCTTATTCGTGGTAAGTATTTGCCTACCTGGATCGTTAAGCACCTTCAATAGTGTTAACAAGTCGTTTGCGTTATCCAGCTTTGCCACCTCCCTAATAGCCCTCATTAGGCATGCACCATATAACTCATAGGCCTCCCTCTCGGCGATGTTCCTCCACTTCTCGAACAAGGCCCCCACGTCAGGTTCCGTTAAGGCTTGTTTCATTAGTTCATCGCCTGAGATCCTTTCCTTACTGGCCTTTGACGCTATGTAGGCTATGGTGTACGTTAACCCACCGTAATAAATGCTTGAGGGCCCATCCCTAGCCCTCGACCTAAACCCATCCAGAATACTCTTATTTTCCCCGAATACTTTCCTCAAAGCCTCAATGCACCTTATGGCTAGGTTTAGTGATTCATTGGCTTGCATACCGGTCACCACTCAATGAGCTTAGCCAACCCCTTACCAATAGTCTCCTTACCACCAAAGAATAGGCTTGTAAGCCCCCTACCACCGCCAAGCGCCTCCGTGCAAACATTATTAGCATCCTTTAGGCTGCTGACCAGCGACTTATACTCATCTTCCAGCCTCTTCTTTTCATCATTACTTAAACCACCGCCATCCTTATCAATCCACCTTTTAATTGATTCCCCATCGCCCTTAGCCTTAGTACCATTGCAGAGTATTGCCGTTGTAAAGACTGTGAATTGGGGTACGTATTCCTCCTCCCAGAGGCCACCACCGCTAACGGTCTTCGTGGCGTAGTCCAGCCTAATCCTCGGTTGAATAATCAAGCTCCTCCTAACCACCTCCTGCACATTACTATCACTAACCACCGTTAAGCCCCTCTCACTTGCAATGCTTCTAATGTCGCCTGGCAGTAGATTAATTAATTGGTTTAGGGTTACGTCCTGGGTTGCGCCTAACTCAAGCTCATTGATGACTATACTGTTACCACTAACCAGTAGGTCGGGCTTACTGATTATGGCTGTGCCATCCTTAACAACCCCCTTAACCTGCTCAACCAACTTAGCTAAGTCATTCCTCTTACCGTGGTTAACAACCTCCATGTACGTGAGTAAGTAATTTAGGAGGTGCGGTGAGGTTACGTACGTCCACACACCCTTAAGCGACCTGGCTGGTATGAGAACAAGCCTCGCGTCCAGTATTGATACGGCTGATGCGTAGTCAGAGGCCTCATCAGTCTCGGGGCCGAAGACCAGGTAAACCTTCCTCCTGCACTTGGTCCTCTCCACTGCATCATTATTGCCGTTGCATGATAGCGTGAGCGTCGACCTTAAGGCACCCTTAAGGCTACTCGACCATATAGTTGGGAAACCAAACTCATCTCTCTGGACAGGGAGGTCGACATAACTCGAGCCCCTACCACTACCTGGGTGAAGCGGCGTCAAAGCCTCAAGCAGGATTAACCTAGCGCTCATTGACTGGGTAACGCCTAATTACTTATAAAATTTACCACCGCAACTTAACACTTATAAATAATAACAGTAAAGATGCGCAATGGATTGGTTTGATTACTTCAAGGCAAAAACATGGGCATTACTACACGACCCACCAAACAAGATGTGGGTCATCCTGGGTGGAGGTAGGTGCTTCGAGAAAGCTTACCTAAATGGGAAGGCTCATGTAGAGGAGGCCGCATCGCTGTGGTATAATGTGGGGCTTACAGACCCCTTTGGAGACTTAAAGGATTGGCAAGCCTCGATATATTATCAATTAGTTGATGATACTGATCGCTTAGCGGCATCGATGGATAGATGGTTACTTGGGAAATTATTGGGTCATGAGCAAGATAAAAACGTGTTTAAATACTACAGGTTACATAACATATTCAACCCTAAGTTATCCAGGGAGCTACCAACGAGTATTGACTGTGATGCCGTAAAGAAATTTGCAAATACGATACAGAACCTCCTCGACAAAGTGAAGGATTTAGGAAAACTTGGTTGTGATAGGGATTGCAGAGCTAGGGTTGCCTATCACGTACTTTATGCATTATATGAAGTAGAATGGATTAAGCACGAATTACCACCAAGTCTCGCAGACACTAGGATACCTACCCACACGGTATTCGACCATAACTACGCAACAGCAACCCTCGTAAACATGCTATGGCCTAATAGAAACATAGGCGGTTACCTAGTCGAGGTTGACATACCCGGCATACAGAGGATCGTTAACTCGGCTAGGAAGACCGGCGAATTCTGGGCGGGTAGCTGGTTGGTATCGATGCTGGCGTGGCTTACCGTGTGGCCACTGGTTTGGGAATATGGGCCTGACATTGTAGTTAAGCCGACGCTTAGGCTGAACCCGATATACCACGTTACACTAACTAGGAGATTGAGGCAGATGAATGATTCGCTGGGTAAGGATTTGCTTCGTGAGTTTTGGCATTTCTACAGTAACGTTGTATTTAAAGTGAGCGCGCCAATTAATGAAGCATCACTATTAAGTAGCCCAATAATACCGGGCACAATAATCCTCCTATTACCCACGGAGGCGGCAAGTAACGAAAATGATTTAAGAAACGCAATCCTAAAATACTTCGACAACGCCCAAAAATGCTTAGTTGAGTGGGCGCTGGGTGAGTCGCTAAGTGAGGACTGCGGAGGTGTCAGAGAAATACTTGAGGTTAAACATGGTGTGCAACATCCATTCCTAAATTTCGCTAATAAGATCTATGCCCAATTAAGGGATGCAAAGGTGTTTGACGAGTTAATCCAGGTCCGCGTAAATGCCGTGAATCTGGGCTCGCTATATGATTCATTACGTACCTGCATACAGCGCTATTTGGGAGGGAGTGTCGGATCACTTACGGCGTGCTTTGATGAAGAGGTTGCGAGGAATTTGAAAAAGATTGAAGCTTTTCTAGGCACCGTCAAGCCATTAAACATGAATGAGCCCGATGAGTTAAGTAAGTACTTAATATTCGATGTTGGCTTAGCAGTACTCAATGTAGAGGCAAGGAGGCGCGGTAGGAAGGCATTAATAATGGGTAAAGCGTGGTTCGCCCACGACACGAACAACCAAATAATAAGCAAGCCTGTGATACCAGATAAATCCAGCAACAAGGTGGTAGACCCATACGGCGAGTACGTATTCCATGGCAGAAGCAATACAGGATACATCTACTGCTCAGTCTGCGGCAACGAACCAGCAATACTACACCTAAGGAGGGATCCGAATAAACCGGATAATTATAATGAGGAGACTAAAAAGATGCTATCAAAATTATTTGAAATCAACGATCCTAAGTCCATAGAGGATCTATCAAAGGAATTATGTATATATGTAAAACCTGGCGAGGCGCTAGGTCCATTATGCCTACTTAAGAGAGCGTTATATTATAGGTTCAAGACTGTGTATAATACGCCAATATTTGATAGCACGGATGACGTTGCCTTTGCGTGGTACATGAAGTTCTTTAGACGGTTAATTCCCGAGAATACCCTTGCGGGAAAGTACTTAAGGGGTAAAGATCCTTATAATAATACTAAGGACATAAGCATCATATGCGAAGAGGTTTTCAGGAAATTCGGCGAAACTGAGAGGAGGTGTACCGCCGAGTTTGCAGCCCAAATGTTTAATGAAGATGTAGATGGAATAATCAATGAGGAAAAACTAAGGCAAGCCCTTCACGAATTAACCGAGACTTTATTAAGTGAGGGGAAATACAATATTTCGCTCCTAAAGCCCGATAGGTCATTTATGCATTTTAGGTCTTACTACGCCATAATTAGGGGTGATGCGGACAATATAAGTAAGTTAAGCAAGGGCGAGGTAGACCTGGGCAGCTACGTGTCACTCCTTGAGCAACTGAAGCAATCCAGCGACCCGGTAACTCCTGTTGGGGCTTATAACAGGTTAATCGATATAATCAATGGGTTGATTAAGGAGGGGATAGGCCTCGTGGTTACGCCGACGTACTACGCCGCGTTATCAATGGCACTCATGGTTACGGCGCTCAAGGACGTGTTCACCACAAACTTCAAGTACTATGCTGGAACCACTCCAATCACCGGCTTAATATTCAGTGGTGGGGACGACATACTGGCCCTGGCACCAACGGAGGTTGCTGTCTCAATGATTAAGGACTTAAGGAGCAACTACTGGGGTGATGAGGATGGATTCCACAGAATCAAGAATTACTACGTAGCGGCGCCTAGGGCCTACGGTTTCGGGAGGAGCTTCTCGCTCAGGTTTGCCAACATCATGGACACCATGAGCGAGGAGGTTAGGGAGGCCTTTGAACTTCTCGAGGGCGTGGCTAAGGAGACTACGTGGATTCTAAACGGTAAGGAGTTGAGTAAGGATACGCTGGTGATTTCCGAGTCAAGGACGGGCAAGCTCGCTGTTCTGCCGCTCTCAGATCCATCACGTAATGAGGTATTGGGTATACCCGACGTGCTTAATGAACTCTTTGTACTGAGGCTTAGCAGTGCCCTCAGCGGCAATGTTCCTGAGGACTACGGGGGGTATAGGGATATAATGGAGACATTGATTAACAGTTGTAATAAACAAATGATGAATGATGTCTGGAACCACGTTATATGGAGGAACACGAAAATCACGGAGTTGAGGGAGAGCATCAAGGCTAACCTATCAATAACAACACTAGGCCAGGTATACAACATCGACCCCTGCGGAAAAACAGTAATTAAGGAGGGCGAGGAAGCCGCGGACAGGAGTGGTGAGTCAAGGGGCACAAACATAATTAATGAGTTGGTAAGGGCCTATGAGGTACTGAGGGGGTACCCATGAGCACGGTGGCAATTAAACTAAGGCCCCTAGAGCCCCTGCACCTCGGCGTTAGGAATCTTGGCGGTATAGAGGGCTTCTCCATAGACGAGGTTGTGCACACGCCGTTCCCGAGCACCGTACTTGGGGCAGTAGGCTCACTACTCGGTATAAAAATCGACTGTAAATGCGGTAGCGAGAAGTACGACCTATGCGACCTCAGGGAATTAATAAACCAACTCACGGATACCGAGTTAAGTCTCGACACGAGGACTAGTGAGCCGGTGCTGTGGGGTCCATTGATCGAGGTGGATGATGGCAGGTACATACCCATTGGCAATAGGTTTCTCAGGGAGGAGCATGCTAGGGAGTACGTAAAGGCGGCGACTAGGTATTATAGGGGTGAGGATGTTAAGGACCTGGGNAGGTTATTGATTAGCTATGCGGATGTTTGGAGCAAGGTCGGTATCGAGTTGAATGAGGAGGCGAAGACCGTGAATAGGANGTTTAAGGCAAGGTACGTATCCTANAAGCANAACCTCAACCTCACCTACCTACTGCGGGCAGGTAGGAAGCCAAACAACGGCGTTGTTAGGCTTGGCGGCGAGGGCAGGCTAGCCATGCTGAGNGTCGGTGATGAGAAAATCGACCCGTCGAGGAAGGGTAATTACGCAATAGCCCTACAACCAATACTAATCCACTCGGATAAAACCACAGCAGACATAAACGAGGTAGCTGGGCTTGAGTGCGCCGAGGAGGTTTATGGGGTGTTTGATGGGGAGAGGTTCAGGGTCAGGGTGATCGACATCGGGCTAGGCTTCAGTGAGGTATGCAAATTCAGGAGGCCGATACTTAAGGCGCTGCCCCAGGGGACTGTCGTGAAGCTGCGTGAGGATTGTGGGGACGTAGTAGCCATAGGCCTACTCTCGGCGCTCGGCTACGGCTCGATATACAGGGTGGATTACAGGGGCTAGCCCAATCCCCTAACCCTAATGTGTCCGAAGCCCAGGGACCTCGTGGTTCCCGTGTTCATGAGCTCGGCAAGCCTAAGCAATGCCCAGAGTTGGGTTATCCTGCTTTCCCTTTTACTTTTTATTTCATACCTAGCCCTGCCTATGAAGCCGAGTTGTGGTTCCTCGCTGTTGGGTAGTCTCGTTGATACCACCCTGCCGTATATGTCGCTCGTGTACACGTAATTATACACCCACCTAAGGAACCTAGGCCAATCCCTGAAGTAACCATCACCAAAGACCCTAACCCAATAATTAATTGTTGACCTAGCGATGTTCTCCATGCTCGGGCAGAAGTCGTACTTAACCCTCCTACGCCTCATCGTCCTCCTCCTAGCAAACCTAATCGGCGATAGGAACTCAATGACGAACTTCGTCGGGCCAGGGCTGAACAACTCATCAACCCTAACAACCTCAACCGAGGAAGCCATTAGGGAGGCATCAACATTGAACAAACGAACACCACCCAAGCCATCGAGTGAATCGAGGAGCCTCAAGCCAATACCCTCAAGCGCCGAGACCCTAAACCTAACCTCACCACCAGCCTCAACAACAAACCTACCACCCCAAAGAACCCTATTACCGTAAACCAACGGCGTAACACTCACGGGCTTAGGAACCCTGGAGTCATGCAAAGACTTCGCGAGATCCTCATCAACCCTGGAGAGGACTCTGAGCACGATAGACATCGCAATAGAACCGGTGAAGTTGCTAAGGACGACGGCAGACGAAGGCCTAAGCACAAAATCAAACACAAAAACAACACCCATCAAAACAACAAAAACAAACCCCCTAATAAATAAACCCACACACCACACCCACCAAAATCCTAAACCTATGAAATCATCTGACCCATCACATAATATATCAGATTGCGTGTCACATAATATATCTTTCAATATTCTATTGAAATCAACCTCCTTGGTAGAAAAAGCTGAGAGACTCACGAAGGAAGTCAACTTTCAATATTCTATTGAAATCATCCTTAGGAATTACGTGCTTAATTACACGGATGTTGATGCAGTTGTCTTTCAATATTCTATTGAAATCATCAGTGAACGCACAGGTTCTAGACCCAACTAGCAACACTTTCGTCCTTCAATATTCTATTGAAATCATCCCAGAGCTAGCCAGAGTTGGGACTAGGGTGGTGCCAGCTATTCTTTCAATATTCTATTGAAATAATCCCATTGTTCAACGCAATGTATAGGCACGACGCATAGTTACTTTCAATATTCTATTGAAATCATCGGTGGTAATGATAAGGCAATGGAGCAACTACTTAACCTGGCTTTTGACTTTCAATATTCTATTGAAATCATCGAACCTCCCCATTGGCGAGATAGCAAACGCCTTGAGTGGTGGGCTTTCAATATTCTATTGAAATCATCCTGTACTATCCTCGTTGTTAGGCAAGAGGTTTTACCGTACTACTTTCAATATTCTATTGAAATCATCCCCTCAGGGTCCTTACTAACCCCAGAGTCACGCATCAAGTCCTTTCAATATTCTATTGAAATCATCCTTCAGTGGGGATAGTCCGCAGGTCATTAGTACAATACTAAACTTTCAATATTCTATTGAAATCATCTACTGTTCATTGCACCAATAGGGATCCTATGGTGGGTAAGAAACTTTCAATATTCTATTGAAATCATCTTAAGAGGGTTTCGGCGAGCCTCAGGGAAATGGAGAATGAGATTGCTTTCAATATTCTATTGAAATCATCATGTGGATGCGGTTCCCAATAGTGCTCTTCTACTCCCTCTCTTTCAATATTCTATTGAAATCATCATGGCTACGCCCAAAGGGCACTCAACACGTCAATACTATTCCTCTTTCAATATTCTATTGAAATCATCGTGACCCGAAGACTGTCTAGGAACGAGGCGAGAAGCCTCGTCTTTCAATATTCTATTGAAATCATCGGGAAGGCGATTTCGATGGTTTGTTCACTGACCAGTACAACGCCTTTCAATATTCTATTGAAATCATCTGAAAGGCAGGTTGGGGGTGGGGTCAAACGGCAAACCTGAACAAGCTTTCAATATTCTATTGAAATCATCTTTTAAGGTCGAGCCACTGAGCGTACCAGTCATTGTGAGGTGTACTTTCAATATTCTATTGAAATCATCCTATTGGGTAACAAGTAATGAGTCAATACCACCACACACTACCGCTTTCAATATTCTATTGAAATCATCAATGCATTAATGCATGGGCGCGGGGTCCATACGACCATGCCCGCATCTTTCAATATTCTATTGAAATCATCGGCATAAAGGTGCTCCGCATCCATGAAGTGGTCAACGTTCACACTTTCAATATTCTATTGAAATCATCCCAATTAATGAATTGAATACAACGTTTAGGAAGATTTGGAATCCCCTTTCAATATTCTATTGAAATCATCAGGATGATGAGGAGTACGAAAAGCTCAAAAACCAAATTGTTAATCTTTCAATATTCTATTGAAATCATCCCAACAAGAAACATGCCACTTGCAAGACCAATAACAATACGTCTTTCAATATTCTATTGAAATCATCTGCTGGGTTGGTTTTTGTTCTTGGTTTTAAAGTTTTTCCTTTTCGTTTCTTGGTTTTCGTGGGAACGTGTTTCTG
>JGI20127J14776_1000412_pt1 | contig 11141 bp, 11 predicted proteins | sample JossMetagenome_2_FD_14776 | JGI IMG/M metagenome (IMG submission 14776)
GAATTAAGTGGGCTGGTAAGCAGGGTACACTCGTAATTAAGCACGAAGACAATAGGTGGTTTGCCTATGTGCCGATTACCGTTGGCGAGAAGCCTGCTAGGAGTAACCCGAGGGGTTACGTGAAGGGTATCCACGAGAAGGTGCAGATCGAGAATCCTAAAGGTAGCAATAAGGCGTTTATTGACGTTGGCTTGAATAACTTGTTTGCAGTTGTCTTCAACCACACCGATACGGCAATACTCATAAAGGGCTCAACAATTAAGGCTGAGTACTACTGGTGGAAGAGGGAGGTTAAGACTTATCAAGCCGTTAGGGATTGGCTCAAAAACCACGGATTCGAANCATGGAAAAAGTACCACACTTATTACTTACACGCGGTTTTTAAGAGGAAGGAGAGGTTAAGACATTATTATCGCACTGCAATTAGGTTCCTAGCCAAGACACTGTGGCAGATGGGCGTTGATGAAGTCTTCGTTGGTTACCCGTATTTAGTGAGCCAAGGCAATGGTAATGAGTATAACACAAATATTTGGTGGTATACTAAGATAATCAATTGGCTTAAGGATGCACTTGAGGAGTACGGAATTAGATTACATGTAGTGAATGAATATGGAACTAGCAAGCAGTGCTCCATCTGCAATATGAGGCATGAGAATGGTAGAGTGAAGAGAGGACTCTACGTATGCGAAACAACGGGCATTAAGATTAACGCAGACTTAAACGCGGCAAGAAACATAGCGAAGAGGGTAGGTTACGAAGTGTCAATACCAAAGAAGATACTCAGCTACATAGTGACAACCAATGGCGTGAAGCCATTAACCCCCAAAGAGGGGGTAACAATCGAGACCCCCAAGATTAACCTCGCCCAAAAAGGCGAGGAGGGGGTCATTTGCTGTTTAATGGTAAATCAATAAGTTTACCCAAGGTTAACGTTGTTAAGGCTGAGCTTGAGGGTTTCATTAAGGCTGTTGAGGAGGATAAGCCGGTCCCAATGCCGCCTGAGGTGGCGCTTAGGGACCTTAAGGCCGTGCTGGACGTTTACAATAACCAGTGCATCTAACCTATTGAATCTTTTCATTTTTGAGTTGAATCTTGACTAGGTGCCTTAAGCTTAATCACACTACCATATCTCTCGGCACAGTCGCTGCATGCAATAACCCTGAAGTTCATGCCAATGTACTCGTCGTTGATAACCACGACCTTAGCCTCACTGGGCTTAACAGGCTTGAGGCAGAAGAAGCATATCAACTCCCTACCCCTAAACCCCCTATACCGAAGCCTCTTGCTCATCCCTAACCACAGCGTTAACGCATAGTCTCTTAATAAGGTTTCGCGGGAACCATAAATGCTCCATCACCCATCAGTACGCCGCGCCTTTTACTCTCTGTGGAACGTGGATAAGCGTTATTAAGGTTAGCCCCAGGTTGTGTATGTGAGCTGGAGTCTACTGGCTACCCTTAGGGAAAGGCCTGATGACGTTAGGAGGATGCTTAGGTGGAGGGGGTATGATGAGTCGATGGTTGACCAATTCATGTCCCTTGACAGCGAGTGGAGGGGTATTAAGGCTAAGGTTGATGAACTTAGGCATAGGAGGAATGCCCTCAGTAGCCAAATCTCCAAGGCTCCCCCTGAGGCTAGGGGTGCTTTGATAGAGGAGGCTAACAAGGTTCTTAAGGAGCTGGACTCCCTCAACGCCGAGCTCAGCAGGATTGAAGGTGAGAGGGATTCGCTATTGAGGAGGTTCCCTAACCTGATCCACGAGTCAGTCTACTCAATATGCCAAAACGAGTCCGTGGAGTCCGTGGCCCTGAGGTACGTTGGTAGGCCTAGGGTGTGGAGGGGCTACTTGAATCAGCTGAGTGGTTTAGGTGGTGTTGAGCCTGAGGTTATTGACTGGCAGCCCGTGGGCCACGCCGACATGCTCGAGGGTGTGCTTGGCCTTGGAGATACGGCTAAGGCTGGGGAGGTTGCCGGGAGCAGGTTCTTCTACCTATTCGACGACTTGGCCTGGCTCAACATGGCCCTATCCCTATACGCAATTGACTTCCTCACGCAGAGGGGATTTAGGCTCGTTATGCCACCCCACATGCTCAACTACGACGTGATAAGCTCAGTGATAGACTTCGAGGCCTTCAAGGACGCAATATACAGCGTGGATAATGGGCAACTTTACTTAATAGGCACCGCCGAGCATCCGTTGGCTGCGTTGTACAGGGGTAGTGAACTGCTTGAGAAGGACCTACCCATACTACTGGCCGGCTTCTCACCATCATACAGGAGGGAGGCTGGGGCTGGTAATAGGGACCTTAAGGGCATCTTCAGGGTTCACCAGTTCTACAAGGTGGAGCAGTTCGCCTTCACCCTACCTGAGGATAGTTGGAATTGGCATGAGAAACTCCTAGGTAACCTAGTGGAGATTTGGAGCAGCCTGGAGATACCCTTTAGGGTTGTCCTAGTGTGCCCGAGGGAAATGTCTAGGACAGCCGCCAAGCAGTACGACCTTGAGGCTTGGATGCCGGCCCAGGGGGTGTTTAGGGAGATGGCGTCGTGCAGTAACGTCACCGATTGGCAGTCTTATAGGCTTGGGATTAGGGTAATTAGGAAGGGTATGAAGAGGGAGTATGTGTACCCTCAACAGCACAGCCATAGCCATCGAGAGGACTATAACGGCTATACTTGAGAATAACCAGGAGGAGGATGGAACCGTTAAGATACCTAAGGTGCTTAACAAGTACCTTGAGGTATTCCCAAAGGCCCCAAGGGACTACATACACCCGAGGGGGAAGGTGATTAGGGACAGCAACGGCAGGGTTATTGAGGTTAGGCGCGCTTAAACATGGCTTAATGCTTTAATTCCGGTGAAAATCAACGAGGTGAGGTCGGCATGAGCATACTGTACAAGTCCTACATCTACGCATCCGTGGAGTGCGACATGAATTACGATAAGTACAGCGAGGGTGGTCGAAGGTACGTCCCCTGCACCGTTAAGCTTAATAGGCCCATTGCCCACGCCCTACTGCCCATACTTAAGGATTATGCATCAAAGATGCTGGCTGGGGGAGGTGCAGTTAGCCTAAGTGTGGTTAGTAATTCGGAGTTGAGTATTAGGGTTTACGTTGATGCTATGAAGTTGGGTTACACGGCCGGCGAGGTCGTGGATAGGTTAATGGGCGTGGTGGAGGGGTACTCGTACTGCACACCATAGGTGACGACATGATTAATACTGGTCCTTAACCAGCCTGGACAGTAGCTTAACACCATCCTCAATGTCCTCCGCCTTAATTACCCCTATGCTTAACCTAGCCGAATCAACGGGACCCTTGCCTATGAAGAACCTGCTAGCTGGTACGTAGGTTAACCCGAACTTAACCGCTGTCCTAAGTAGCCTTTCAGCGTTGATGCCGAGCCTAACTAGGGCGTAGAACCCGCAGCTTGGGTTAAACTGAAGGGAACCCGGCATGTAATTGTTTAAGGCTTCAATGAGCCTACTGAGCTTACTCTTATACGTGGACCTCGCCTTATCCAAGACCTCGCTGATTACACCCATCCTGAGTAGCTCATAGACCACGAGTTGGGTTAATGTTGATGTTGAGAAGTCATGCTGCTCAAGTCTCTCTAAGCTACCCCTAAGCCAACCTGGTGCAACCACAAAGCCAACCCTAAACCCCGGCCCAAGCACCTTTGAGAACGTGCCAACGTAAATGACGCTACTGGACAGTGCCCTAAGCGGCCTTAGGGCATTACTGGACAGTATCGTGTATGGGTCATCCTCAACCACCACAAGCCCCCTCTCCTCAGCAAGCTTAACCAACTCCCTCCTCGACTCCTCACTCATACTAACACCCGTTGGGTTATGACAACTTGGTATCGTGTAAACCACCCCACCCTCATCAACAGCCTTAGCCAACTGCCCAATGTCCATGCCATTATTAGTAACCCGTATACCCACCACCCTACCGCCCTGGAATCTAAAGGGAGCTAGAGTCTCGTAGAAGGTGGGGTCCTCAACATAAACCCTAACACCCCTCCTAACCAGTAGCTGGGCCAGGAGCTTGATTGCATGCTGGGCGCCGCTAGTTATAATCACATCCCTCCAATCAGCGCTTAAGCCTAGGTAATCCCTAAGATACCTAGCCACCTCAACCCTAAGCCCCTTAAACCCACCAGCCCCCGGATAGGCTAAGGCACCTGTACCGTATTCAGATAGCACGTGCTCAACCGCCTCCCTAATTCTGCTCAGCGGTACCAACCCTGGGTCAGGTGAACCACTGGCGAAGTTAAACCTAATACCCCTCCTTGATAGCCTACTGGCCAGTTCAACAGGTGACCATTCAACCCTGGGCAACCTCACCTTAACCATAGCCACCCAGCCTGTTAACCCTAAATAAATCATAGTGTTATATATTAGCTACCTTGTCATTATTGTCAAGGAATTGACTCAAAAGATTATTAATAAGGCCCATTGACGAGTACCTATGCGGGTATGCGTTATAGGGTTGGGTAGGATGGGTAGGGGTATTGCGGTAAACCTCTCCAGAAGGGGGCATGTTGTTCAAGGCTTCGACGTAGACCCTAACGCCGCGGGTAGGCTAAGCGGCACGGGGGTTAAGGTCACTAGTGACGCCACTCAATGCGCCGAGGGAGCCGACTACGTAATACTCGCCCTACCCACCGGTAGAGAGTCGCTTGAAGTCATTAGGGGTATAGTTAATGTGGCTAAGGGTGTTATACTGGACACCACAACCATGAGCGTCAGTGAGCTTAAGGATGTGATGCAGGTTGTTAATGAACATGGGCTTAGGTACCTTTCAGTTAGGCTTGAGAAGGGGCCTAGGGAGGCTGAGAGGGGTGAATTGGTCCTATACGTCGGCGGCGATAAGGCACTATTCGATGCGTCAATGGAGGTCCTAAGCCAAATAGGCACCCCAATATACATCGGTAGCCATGAGCAGGCCACGGCGCTTAAGCTAATAAGCAACGTCATACTGACGGCAAACGCCGTGATACTGGCTGAGGTGTCGGCTTTAATACGCAAACTGGGTATTGACCCCGACTCCGTGGTTAAGGCATTGTCCATGGGCGGCTCCGACTCAGCCCAATTAAGGGCAAGGCTACCCTGGATGCTTAAGGGTAGTTACGGTGAATCCTTCTCAATTAAACTGGCCAGGGATGTCATAGATAAGGCCCTTGAGTATGCTCAATCCACGGGAGTTCAGCTACCCTTAACCACACTGATAAATGAGCTACTTAGGCTAGCCGAGGCCTCAGGCTACGGTTCAAGGGACTTCTCCGAAATAGCGGAGATGCTTAAGGTTAATGAAAAGGTAACGAAGTAGTTAAGCCTAACGACGGTGAACATTAACAGTACCTTAGGTTAACTTAATCATTAATGGTGATTCACCTTCAACGTTAACCCTAATCCTAACGACCTTATCACCGCCCTCAACCCCCCTAACACTACCCCTACCACCCACCGCCACAGCGTTTGTGACGTTACCAAGCTTACCTGTATCTATCGTTACCACGGCGTTAATTGGGTGATTATTCATGTTGTAAACCACGAGGTGCCTATTGGTGTATGGTATTAGGGAGAAGTTGCTTGCAAATGAAGCCTCAGGGTCAACCCTTAAGCCAATGTACTCGAACACTATATCCCTAAGTGTGCGCCTAACCACCTCGGGATAGTAATCCTTGAGGTACGGTGCGTACTTAGTTACGTTAACGACGTAAACCCTTGACTTACCATACTCGTTAACGTAGATTACAGGATACCTATAAACGCCATCACTGGCTTCAAGAAGCACCTTACCGCTGGAACGTTGAGCACGGCCCAATGGGCGATGCCTGAGGTCTCCTGTACATGTGCTGGTAAGTGTAGCTTCCCCTAACGAAGTATAGCACGTCAATCACGGGGCTTAACAGTGGGTTATCCTTAGCTAAGCCCAGTAGTTCAATGCCGTCGTAACCTAAGGCACCTTCGGCTATTAGCTCGGAGGCGCTTGACGTAACCACTAGGTTAACACCCCTCCTGGCCAATTCAACAACATCCATGACCCCGATTAAGTGCTCCGTAACCAGCACATAATCCCCCTCCTTAATTTTGCCAGGGTCAATGGGCCTTATTGGGATGCCCACCATGCCCAGGTAGTCGTGGATGTACTTCTCGAAGACTGCGCCGCTGGTTTGTATTGCTGGCATTAATATGCCCAGCTTATCCATGGTCTGGTTACTGTAGATGCCCTTAATCACAGGCTCCTCCACCTTAACTGACTCAACATACCTAGCCCTATTCTCCAAGGTTAACGAGTATGCGTCAAAGAGCACTATTTCGCCTATTGTCGTTAATGCACTGAACCAAAGCTGCCTAAGGTAAATGTTAGGGCTTATTATAACACCACTGTAGAGTCCATTGAATGTGTCGAACCAAACACCCTTAAGCTTATCGCCAACTATAGCCCTAGCATACTCGGTTATTAGAAATGAGTTGTACTGCTCAGTACCTTCCCTACTCTCCGTACCAATATAGATGCTGTCAAATAGGTTGGCTAGTTTACTTAGTACAAGCCCCCTGTGCGCAAAGTCCTCCCTCCACTCTGCAACCTTAAGGTTAACCCTAACATTCCTATTGGCTTCCTTGGCAGGTTTAATGACGAAATTCTCAGAGACGTCAAGCATTACCGTGGCCGAGTACCTGGCCCATAGATCAAGAATCCTCCTATCATTATTCCTAATAGCCCTCATTAATTCACCCCTAGTCAACGATAACCCAAACATGTCGTTGAACAATTCAACATCATGATCACTGTGGCACCACTGAGCCCAGAAGTCATCAATAAGTATTTCATTGAAGTGACCTGCCAGGTGACTCATTGCATTGGCGATAAGCCTCTTATTATTATCATCACTAATGCAGGCAACCTTAAACCCATAATCCTCGTACGTGTACCATCCATCCCCCCAAGTGCCTATTGCAGTTCCCCCGGCTAACTCAAACTCCCCCTCAAGTTTCTTAACCATAGCATCAACCTCATCATCACCCAGTAGTAAACCATCCCTATAATTTTCAACATAAATCCGCGTAATGTTAAGCGCCCTAACGACGCTGAGAAACCTTCTAAACAATTCCTCATTCCTTAAGAAACCCCTGACTGCATGAGCAGTCATATACGTGGATAATTTAAAATCACCCATAAGGGTTGAGGTAGTTCGATGTTTTTAAGTATTAATCTATACCAATTAGGCATCTAAATAATAATATTAAAAATAGAAAATATTTAACAATTTTTAACTATAAATTAAACCTTACTTTTTTCAACATTATTATTCCTCAACATTACATAATGTCACAAAGTGTAGACTTAAAAATCCTTAATATTGCTGCAGTAGTACATATGGGTAGATACTTAGGTATTAAAAACGTGAGACACAGGCACCTCGAGACATTACTCATCATATTCTTAATACTACCACTACTTCTCCTTATCGTTCACGCTGAAGGTAGTCAAGGGTTTCCCACGACCATGAGTGCCGTGGAGGAGCTGTGTCATACTCCTCAGTTTAACGAGACAATAGTAATGTATGGCCCCAGTCAAACGTATGTAACAAAAATGGTGACCACCTCGTCGGGTTTAGCCTATAGGATAGAGAATAATCTATGGGGTATTAAGTCCTATAACGGGATATCTTACTTAGCCTTTAATCCATTAACTGGTACTGTTTGCTACTACGGCAACTTCACTAATGTGGTACCCTCAGCGGCGGTCTGGTCATACCCAGAGGCTGTTGTTGATGGTTATAAGCCATGGGACGGTTACCCAGTGTACAACATTTACCGGAGCAACCTGACGCTACCTAGCAGGGTAATTGATCTACTTAAACCTGGGGGTGGGGGGTATAGTTGGATTAGGGTGACGTACTCAGTGGCCTATTCACCAGTCACGTTTCCTGTCGATTTCGCGTTTGACATATGGATGCTTTACAATCCCCATGAGGTTGGGGCAATAACTAAACCTGACCTTGAACTCATGATTTGGCTCTTCTTCAACAATACTAACATTACCTGGGCTGAGGTTGGAACCACTGAAATACCGATAATCGTCGATGGAGTCTATAGGAACGTGACCTTCGCCGTCTTAGTATCATGCAACTTCCCATGGACATACGTGGCTGTGGTTCCCCAGGACATTGGTAACACCACCGAGGCTGGTGGCTGGAGGTCGGCAACTGTTGAATTCCAACTTGCACCATTCCTAAACACGATACTTCAATTTGTCCCGTTAAAGGAATGCGCAACTGGCTTAAGTTCAATACCTGTAAAGAATGTCACATACCTAGAGAATTTAACCATGGTTGATATTGAACTAGGCATGGAATTCGGGGACAGATTATCAAGTGGGGCCGCTGGCTACGTATATAACATCGACTTTCTCAGGGGACTGCCCATCAACGAGAAGGTGACCACTACCACGGTAACCGTGACATCAACAACAGAAACAACGACGACCTCAACCGTGACCAGTACGGTAACCACCACCAGTACAGTAACATCAATAAGCACCACGACTATCATAAGGCAGCAGGCCCCAATGCAACTGCTAATAGCCCTAGTAATACTGGTTATTATTGTGGTTGCCGCATTGGTGCTTATACTTGCGAGACGGTGAATTTAATGGCGAAACTACCGGTAAAGATGCTTGCCATTGTGCTACTTACCCTTGTAATCCTAGTCATTGCGATTGTACTAACATTGAAGCCGGCGACTAAAACTACGGCTTTACCCGCGGTTCCCAATAAGACCATGATAATACTATGGGTTACACCATTTGGTGGAACAAGTAATTACACTCTGCCGCAATGGGCTATACCAGGCGTGGTTGTTTGGTATCAGTGTGATAACCCAGGAGCCTCAGTGGCGTTGGTCAGCCAACAGATGAGGCTAATTCAAATGTATCTAAGCGAGAATAAGACAGTATTCATTAATTTGATGTGTGAGTTACCTACTGAGTGGAGGGGACTTCTTAACTACATTAACGTACCTACGTACATAATACAGGACTTAATGAACATTGATCCAGGTGGTAGGGGGCTTTACATAGGCTTCAGCGAGGAGAGGACATGCGTTGAGAACCCGGTGTGTAGATCGACAATGGTTAACATATATAGGGAGCTAAAGGCCCTGTTCCCTGAAGCCGGATTCTTCTACTATGCCGATGGTGATAACATTACTGATGTTTTGATTCTAGCTAAGGAGGCTAATTTAACCATTGTTGGTCGTGACAACTATGATTACTATTACGTCAATGGAACCGTTATTGTCCCATCCTACGTGATAAGTGATTTAATCTACTTGGAGAGGAATGGCTATAATGGCAGTCTATTAATGGGTGAACTTGGATTAAGGGTTTGCGATCAGTACGCCTATATCCAAGCCTCTCAAAACCCCTACATTGGGCCTAGGAACTGCACGGCACCGGCAATCTATGAATCTCAGATACTTAAGCAGTACATTAGTAAGGTTCACCCAACCTACGTAGGCATATGGGCGTGGAATGGCCCACCCTTCGGTATTGTTGATAATCCACTAATGATTAGGGTGCTGAGTCAATTCGCTGAAACACCGAAACCCAGGTTGATAAAGCCACCTGGTAATATTATAAATGTTACATTCTGGGGTGGCTGGAATATTCAAGGCATAATATCACTTATAGTTAATTATACTCTACACACAGGCAATTACATATCATACTCGATAATGCCTACCATTGGTACAATGCCCAATGAAACCTACATCCTAACTAAGGCTAGGGTGAGGGAACTGCCTAATGTTATGCAGGTTAATGGTGGGCCGTCCTTACTAGCCTTACCACTCCTAGGTGCAGCACTACTAAACTTCACACCAACTCTTAGTAACGTTGCTGGCTCAGCCATGGTCATCAATGGGGGTGTTAGTAACGTAATGCTTGCTAACACGTTTAATACCACAATGTTGGCCCTACCAATCACTGTGTATAGGGGTGGTTTATTGTTCATTAATGTTAATATCCTTAGGGAGTATGGCTTACCCATCCCAGGGACCATTACCCAGTTAATTAATGATACACAGATGCTAGCCAACTATGGCTTCACGTGCATATGGGTAATACCCGGTGCTGACTATGGGCAGGACCAGGTTGACCTTTGGCAGTCCATATTTCTAAGCCTAGCCAGCGAGAGATATGGGCCCGCTTGGGCGTCTAGGTTAATGAACGAACTGATGTACGGTGTGCTTGACCTCAGCAATTCCACAGTAATGAACCTTATTAATGAGACAAATAATTACTACCTATTGATAACTAAGTATGATTGCCCAGGCTGGCAAAGCATGAACTGGGCTGAGGCTGCAGCAATGCTCCTTCAGGGTGCGGCAGTCTTTCAGGTTAGCGGCAGTGAACTCATTGACTACGCATTAACGCAGGGAGTAATGATATACCCAGCGGCGCCGCAGTACCTGAATAACACTAACATTAATGTAATGTTTGAGCCCTTCCCAGGTACTGGGGGTGTTTATGTACTTTCTGCGGAGTCCGTGGCCGTGCCAATTCATGGCAATGCCACCACTAGGTTAAGTAGGGAGTTTGCTGAATTTTGGTCCTCATACGAGGGTGAACTTGCATGGAGCAGCGCAGGCGGTTGCTTAACTTGGTTTAACTCAACAAGCGTCTACGCATACCCCACGCAGCAGTACATCTGCAAGGACTTAGTGAACATACCCAGTTACGACTTTGTTGTAAGCCTAAGCCATGGTGGATTATTTCCAGACTCATACAGCTACTTATCAACCCAGCTAGTAAACCTACAGGAACGTGGCATGGGCTATTTGGGGAATTTCAGCGAATCCTTGTTAACATTNGAGAAAATAACCTACANCGGGTGGGTTAATGCCAGTAGGATCGGGTTAAGTTACTTAGGCTACGACTGCATCCCCTTCGCTAACTATCTGCCACCCTGGATTAACCCAAGGACCTGTAGGCTGCAGCAATATTCACCTTGGTGGATATCCGGTGGTTAATGATCCTAGGTATTGCTCAAAGTTTAAAAGCCTTGGTCTTAGCGGGCTCCTTTAGGGTGTCTACTATTGATTTCCAGTTAGGTCCAAGGTACGA
>JGI20127J14776_1000419_pt1 | contig 11044 bp, 16 predicted proteins | sample JossMetagenome_2_FD_14776 | JGI IMG/M metagenome (IMG submission 14776)
TACTCGAGGAGAAGGATTTAATACAGCTGGTCTCGCACACGAGGAGGGTTAGAGTCTACAGGCCTGTGAAAGAGAGGAGCTAGGCCCTCCAGGAAGCCGAGGCAGTCCTTTCGGCACCGCACCTCAGCCGGTGCCTCTACGAATCCTCTCCTAGCTCTCACTCTAATTCTCGTAATCGTGGCCGATATACATCCACGGGATCGTGGCTCCAGTAGCTGTCTAATACCGCTTTAACCCTCAATATGTTACCCGGCAGGCTTCCGGCATAGGAGTGGGGGCAAGTGAGAGCGTGCCGCCGCCGGGATTTGAACCCGGGTCACGGGCTCGAAAGGCCCGCATACTTGACCGGGCTATACTACGGCGGCTGATCTATTAATCGATGTAGAGGGGTTAAATCCCTTCGCATACCAGGTGCTACACTGGAATCAGATTTAAACTCCAGCCAGCTAAATATAGTGTTTGGGCGGCGGTCGTCTAGCCTGGACTAGGACGCCGGCCTTCCAAGCCGGAAATCCCGGGTTCAAATCCCGGCCGCCGCACTATTCAATCTTTATATTATCTATGATGGACATGCCTGCTATGATTCATGGTTCAAGTTTTCACGAGGAGTCCTCGACGAGGAATTCATTGTCTCCCTTGCCCGGCTCCAACGCTTCATCGATTAAAAGGCCGGCGTTAAAGGACAACCCTTGTTCACGAACCCTCACGGCTGGGTTAACCCGCCTCATTGCTTCGAGGCCCCGTATCTCTCGTGATAACCGCTACATCTCGGGATTTCCNGTCTCACATCCTAANGTNAGGGGCTGGGAGCTGTGTGCTACGTGATGACCAGGCTAAGCGCCGATGGCGAGATTGCTCAACCTTTCTCCCCTCTATAAATAACCGTTATCCTCCCCTGCTTGCCAACGCTCAACTCCACTCTACCTTTATACTCGCGGGCAAACGCGTTCTCCACTCTTATAGTGTAACCTGGTTTAACTAGGTCTATCTGACCCCTCCACAGGGTAAGCGTTATCTCGCCGGTTTCGTCTGCCACGACAGCCCTCGCCACGAGTGCTTCACCGTACTTCGTGTCAACTCTCCGGGGCTCGCTGACGCTGACAACCCTGACAGTGAGCGTCACGTTCTCCATCCCCGGTTTAACGTCTTTAACCTTCACGGAGGCACCCCGCTACTTAATCGGACAAGATCTACTATTAAATCGAAACCCGGGCTCCCGTAGCCTGGTCAGCCGGGTGTTAAAGGCCTATTTCCTAACCTCTTGTAGAATAGGGTGACACCGCATCTATCGAGGTCGCGTGTAGTCTTCACTCAGATTACCATTGCTTTATTCAGCATATCGGCCGGGAACCGGCTTGCAGAACCGTCTCCAACAGGATCTGCCTCTGTTGATGAGTGGGCTAGAGGTTGAAACAACCCTGCCTCGTTATCGTGTAGGGGTGACGCCGCTTGATTTAAGTGAGTTGGAGATCAGGGTGGAGGCCTCTCGTGTTTTCTAGTGGTAAGCCAAAGGATGACTGCCACGACTCCAACGACTACGCCTATGGCCACTCCATATAAGGGGCCTAATAGATTTCGCCCGGTTACCCTGGTGGTGGATACCGTTTCCAAGGGGGTTACTCCAGGATTAGTTGAAGAACCCGGGCTTGGGGTTTGAGCCCAATTACCGGGCTGGGAGGTACAAGTCGTAGCAACGGATGTTGCCGGCGTGGGTGTTGTAGGCGTGTGAAGCGTGGTTCTCGGCGTTGCGGGACTAGTAGCCTGGCTCGTCGAGCTCTCGGTTGGAGTCGTTGTCATAGTCGAGGCGGCTGTGGGGGGCGTAGTCAAAGTATTTGTGGGACACGTGGGAGTTGAAGCAGACGGCGTGGCGGTGATTCCGCTTGTAGTGGTTCCCGTAGTAGGGGTCACTGTTGTCATTGTAGTAGACTGGCTCGAAGTTGAAGTGGTGGCTGTTGTAGAGGTTTGAGTCGTGGAGGTTAAAGTTGTAGTTGGTGAAGTGGTCGCAGTCTTTGTAGTGGTAGTCGGAGGTGATGTGGTTGTAGGTGGCGCGGTGGTTGTAGTAGTGGTTGTTGGAGAGGTTGCGGGGCATGATACTGAGGGCGGGTAGGCCATGAGTGGTTTATAGTCTACGTTATTACTGTCGATCACGTAGGGTGAATCGCCTATACCGTCCCCATCTCTGTCTACCCCATTATAGTCCGACCAGTAGTTGCCGTAACAGGTCGAATTCCAGCTGATTCCAGAGGAGGAGACCCTAACCTGTGCCTCAACATTGTACAGGAACGCGTTGCCGTACACTATGCCCTCAGAGTTCTCTGAGATGAAACCCACGTTGTTCGAGTAGAGAGTGGTGTTCGACATCGTGAAACCAGCGGTGTTCTCGACTCTAACCCCCTCCATGTTGCTTTCGACGAGGATGTTGATCACCGTCACATTACGGGAGCCCACGATCTCAAGGCCGTTTAAATTCCTAGCAAGCCTAGAAGCCACGACTAGTATGTTTGTGGAGTTCTCGATGAGGATACCCACCACGCTGTCGCTGACGAACACGTTCACAATAGTCACATTAGAGGAGTTCACCACGTAGACCCCGTAGAGCGTATTGCTCACAGTTAAACCTGATACAACAATCCCGTAGGCGTTTTCCACGACGTAATTGATCCCACTGCTTTGACCCCTAACGCTAGGAACCGTATAAAGCGTTGTGAAAGCAGATGCTATTACAAGGCTCAGGGCTAAGAATGGAAGCGGGAGGTCTCTGAGCGAGGCCATTCTACACCACATGGTAGATAGTTTAAGACGGATATTTTAAGCACTACCCGGTAAAATTTATGTTGCTTGCTAACGCCTTTCACTCTTCGTAGCAAGGAGTTGATAAAAATTGTAATATCATTTAAGCATCTCCAATTAAATCGAAGCCGGCGGTTCTAACCCCATATCTTGGGGTCTATGTTCCACAACTTTAATATTTTCCACTAGCGTTGATGGCTGAGGGATGTTTTTAAACACTTCATTAAATCAAAATTTTTTAAGTTCAGTCACATATCGCTTGTTAAGCCGAGCGAACGGTGTTTCGATGAGTAGTGTCGAGCTTTACCCGGCTTTGGCACCTTATTTGCTGATAGGGTTTGCCTTCCTACTGCCTTTACTCAGGCTTTTAAGGGTTGGGAGAACTGTTTCCAGGGTTGTAGCCCTCGGAGCGATGGTTTTCACAACGCTTTTATCCATCACAATATACCTGTCGACAAGGGGTGGCAGGGTTCTCGTATACACGATTGGAGGCTTCCCAATACCCTTGGGGATAGCCTACGCTGTCGACGAGTTCTCCTCATTGCTGGGTCTCTTGACCTCTCTCCTCTTCCCCCTTCTAGCACCGGTTTCCCATCTCTTCGTCGACGACAACGAGTACTATTATTCAGCTCTGCTCGGGCTAGAGGCCGGGTTGCTCGGCGTATTCTACACGGGCGACGTATTCAACATGTTCGTGATGCTCGAGGTCTTCACAATCTCGGCTTTCGTCCTGATATCAACCGCTAAAACTAGAGGCGCCTTCAAGGCGACTATAACATACGCGATCGCGGGTATGGTCGCTGGGACGTTCTTCTTCCTCTCAGCTGTGCTCGTCTACTATTCAGCCGGCTCCCTGAATATAGGTAATGTGGCGGCCATAGTTTCAGGGCTCTATCCTCCCATGGGCAGGAGCGTTGACGTCAGGGTAGCGTTGTTGATGCCCCTGCTGATCATGACATGGTCGATGCTAGTGGAGTCAGCTATATCCCCCCTCCACTTCTGGCTCCCCGGGGCATACTCGAATGCGCCGCCTGTAGTATCATCTATTCTAAGCGGCCTGGCTGAGGGGATGGCCTTCTACGTCGTGGCGAGGCTCTACTACACGGTTTACGCTGGTATCCCCGACTACATTCAGCTTATGCTGGGCCTCCTAGGCGGGCTCACCGTGGGCGTGGCGGGGGCGGGTTTAATCGCGTCGAAAAGCCTAATGAGGGTCATCAGCTACACAGTGATACTGGACTCGGGAATGATGGCTCTAGCCCTGTCCCTCGGGCCCTCAGGCATACCCGTCTTCCTATCCTACGCTATAGCACACGCCCTCGTTAAACCGGTCTTATTCCTGTCGAGCGGGTACACTAGGGTGGAGGGGGCATCCTCTTCCAGCAGCCCGCTAAGCGTGCTGTGGAGTAGCAGGGCTCTAGCATTCTCCTTCCTAATCGGTGTGCTCAACGTGGTGGGCATCCCCCCGACAGCCCTATTCATGGCTAAACTCCAGCTCTACATGCTTGCCCTAGACTCCTTCAGCCGGGGCAACCCAGTGGCTCTGATAACGCTGATCGCCCTCCCAATAGGGTCAATACTGGCCCTCATAGGTTTCGTAAAACAGCTCTCCGAAATATTCTCCGCTAGAAAACCAGCAAGGGTTGCCGGGCCACCCGGGTATTTGAAAGCCCTCGTGACAGCCCTGGCTATAGCGAGCCTCGCGATAGGCTTAGCCTACAACCCTGTGCAGGGTGTGATCAACGCTTCCGCAACCGCCGTACTGGACAGGCTGGCCTATATTCACTCTGTTCTAGAGAAAACTCTCGTCCCGGTGGTGGTTTATGGCTAGTGTAATGAGGAGGATTGTCAACTGGGCTAGGTCGAGGAGTCCCTGGATGATACACTACTGTGCTGCCTGCGGTGCAATAGAGTTCCCCATGCTGGCTACATCCCCGCTGGACTGGGAGCGGTACGGGTACATGCCAGTCCCATCCCCCAGGCAGGCTGACTTTATGGCTGGAATGGGCTACTTGACTAGGAAGACTGTTAAACTAATGATAAACCTCTTCAGGCAGACACCAAACCCCAAGTACGTTGTCGCCGGGTGCAACTGCACAGCCACGGGAGGACTCTACTGGGACTCCTACGCCACGTTCAAGAGGCTTGACGACTTCTTCACAGTGTCAGGCTGGGTTCCAGGTTGCATGCCGATGCCAGACGACTGGACAGCCCTCCTGGTTGACTTGAGGAGGCAGGTCGAGGGCGGGTTGAAGAAAGACGTGTTGAAGGACGTTGAGTCCTATATTAAAAGCGTTGAAGAAGAGGAGAGGAAGTGGGCGAAGGAGTACTACAGTAGGAGCCAGCCCCCAGTCAGCTACAGCTTCAAGGAAACCTACCCTGAATGCGAGGAGAACTACCCGGATTTAAAGCTGTGTGTTACAAGCGTGGGAAGGGAGAAGCTGAGGAGCGTCCTAGGCGAGTTGAAGAGCAAGGGCTTCCAGCTCTTATTAAACATTGATGCCGTGGATTACCCGAAGAACGGGGTTATAGAGCTATACTACGTGGTCGAGAACACGGGCGATGGCTCGCAGATGGCTGTCAAAACCTTCACGCCTAGAGGAGACCCAGTTGTGGAGAGCGTCCACGACCTCTACCCCAACGCGCTCTACATCGAGAGGGAGGTGTACGAGATGATGGGCGTGGTGTTCCGGGGACACCCCGACTTGAGGAAGTGGATTCTAGATGGGAACTGGGAGGGGCCTCCCCCGTTGAGAAAAGACGTGGACACAGCCTCGTATGTTGTGAAGACGTTTTACAAGGGTGATAGGTATGGCAGGTAGCTACACGGTCTACTTCGGCCCCCAGCACCCGGGCGCCCCGGGGAACATAGGGTTTAAGCTGGAGCTGGAGGGCGAGAGGGTAGTTAAAGCAGAGCTTATACCCGGCTTCCTCCACAGGGGCTTCGAGAAGATGATGGAGAACAGGAAATGGGAGAACAGCTACGTGCTCTCCTACAGGTTCTGCGTTGAAGACCCCGACTCCCTTGAGGTAGCGTACGCTGAAGCCCTCGACAAAGTCTTCAAAGTGGATCCACCTGAGAAAGCGAAGTATTTCAGGATGATTCAAGCAGAGTTCTCTAGAATAGCCTCGCATATGTTCTGGGTTCACTTCATGGCTGGTTCAACTGGTTTAAGGACGCCGGCGTACTGGGCCCTCGTGGCGAGAGAGGAGATATTAAAGTGGTTTGCATGGGTTACAGGGCACAGGGTCTACCATGATTTCAGCGTGCCAGGCGGGATTAGAGGGGAAGTCCCGGAGGGCTTCGCGGAGAGGACAATCCAGCTGACATACCTGGTAGAGGATATTGTGAAAGACGTTGAGAAAGCGCTCCTAGGCAACAGGGTTTTCAAGAGGAGGACTAGGGGTGTGGGGGTGATTAAGGGCGACGTCGCCTTGAAGCTCGGCGCCACGGGCCCCGTGGTGAGGGGAGGGGGGTTGAAATACGACACCAGGAAGATCGCCCCCTACGAGAGGTATGATAAAGTGAGCTTTGAAATACCCGTGGGCGAGGTAGGCGACTCCTACGACAGGGCTTTAGTGAGGTTCCGGGAGGTCTACGAGAGCCTGAAGATCATAAGGCAGGCCGTCCTAGAGGTGAGGCGGGGGGAGCCCTACAGGGTTAAAGTGCCTTTGACCGCGCCGCCGGGTAGAGGCTACGCTAGAGTGGAGGCGGCTAGAGGAGAATACACGGTGCACGTGTTGAGCGCTGGCGGGAGGTCGCCCTACAGGGTGAGGTTCAAAAGCCCTTCTCTACCCCTGCTCACAACGGTTTTGAATTATATGCTAGAAAACGAGGAGGTCACGATAGCCGACCTACCAGTGGTGCTCGCCTCACTAGACCCATGTCCCCCTGACATAGACAGGTGAGATAATGGTTTTGTCCACCATAGTTAAATCCATTGAGTACATGCTTAAGAGACCTTACACAAGGCTCGTGCCAGCAAAATCCAAGCCGTTCAAGACTGAGAGACTGAGGGGAGCTCACATTCTGGACATGAGTAAATGCACCGGGTGCTCTATGTGCCAGCTCGTGTGCCCGGCCAACGCTATCGACATGGTTGAGGTGGAGGGCAACTACCCGCAGAACCCTAGGAGGAGGTTTCCGAGAATAGACTTGCATAAATGCACCTACTGCGGTTTATGCGTGGAGTACTGCCCGTTCAACGCGCTCTACATGACTAGTATAACAGGGTTCGAACTGTACACCAGGGATAAGAAGACCACGCTCAAGACCCCCCTGGAGCTGTCTAAGGGAGACCCATCTCTTATAACAGTGAGGAGGGAGATGCTGGCGGTTAAAGAGGTGAAGCCCGGTGGTTGACGCCTCTGTTCTAAACACCTTGATCCCCATTGTCCTAGGCGTCTACAGTTTAGCCTACGCGATCTACAGTATTATAGTATTGAGAGGCCCGACGGTACCGGACATGGTTCTAGCACTCGACGTCATGACAGTGGACTTGATAGTCATATACCTGCTCATAGCTTTATTCTACAACTCACCCATGCTTGCGATCGGGGCCATACCTCTTGCATCATGGATCCTCATACTAGACCTTGTGGTAGCTAAGTACCTGCTGGAGGCGAGGAGGAAGTGATAGACGTAATCTTATTCGCGGTGGGCACGATACTACTGGTCTTAAGCTCCATACTGTCCCTAATAGGCGCAGTCGGCTTCCTGAGGTTCAGGAACTTCTTCCTGAGGCTACACCCGGCCACAGTCGGCTCTATTGGTGGAGGAGTCTACGGGCTCATAGGAATAGCGTTGATAGCGTTATCCCTTGATATACCCGGCTACGTAAAGTACTATATCTTCGGCGTAGCATTGATCTCAGCCGCCCTAGTGGTCTTCGGCTCTCCAACAGGCTCACATCTCTTGGCTAGAGCAGCGTACAGATCGGGTGAGGTTAAGCCTGAGCCTATTATAAGAGACAAGCTTAAGGAGGCTGGCTCGAAATGACCCCGCTGATAATACTCCTCTTAAGCGCTTTCAGCTCGGTGATGGCTCTGGTGGCCACCATCAAGATCCTCTACGAGAGAGATGTGTTGAAGACCATTATAATATCCGGTGTTGAGTCTCTCTTCTACTCCATAATCCTGGCTGCATTCCTCGCTCCAGACCTGCTCATAGCCTACATAGCCATAGGCCTAGGCTTGAACTCAGCTATACTCTTGTACGCGCTTAGAGGAGGTGAGAGGTTTGAAGAAGCAGCTTGAGGACATAGGCCTAGTCCTATCCATACTCCTAGGCGTGTTGCTGACCTACTACCTTGTGAGAGCCAATATTGTATCTCTAACATACGGGAACATACCCTTGGCGAACCTCTACCTGCTGAGTGTACCCGACCCCGTGTCCCCATTCACCAGCAGGAGCCCCGAGGTCGTTACAAGCGTTATATGGGATCAGAGAGGCTACGACACATACTTTGAAACCTCCGTCTTGTTCCTGGCGATTATAGGAGTCCTATACGCCGCTGGGTCCTCAAGCCTAGTGGAGAAGGGGAGTCTGATTGCAACGGTTATACCGAGGGTGATCACCAAACTCTTATTCCCCGTTATAATCGCGGTAGCTGTTTCAGTAGCTCTCCACGGGCATCTCACCCCCGGCGGGGGATTCCAGGGCGGGTCTATATTCGCGGTGGCACCATACATGTACTTGCTCATCTATGGGTGGAGCAGGCTGGAGGGGAAGGGGTTTAGGTCTAACCTCCTATTGTTCATGAGGTCTCTAGCCGTAGTGTTGATCTCTCTCGTTGGCTCTATCGTCCTTGCCATCGGCTTCCTCACCGGGGTGGAGGCGTTCTTGTTCCAGAACCAGCCGAAACCACCGTTCTCGCCGATAGGCTACCCCGCCTACATCCAGCTACCATGGGGAGGCATATTCTTATTCTCGGGGACACTCATGATCCTCAACGTGCTCGAGTTCACGGCTGTATCTACTGGTTTCACGCTAGCCCTCATGGTAATAGACTCGATTGCGGGTGGTAGGGAATGATCGAGACGCTTTTATTCTACACGATAGTCCTCGCCGTTGGAGCCACAGCTGGCGTATCCCTCTACGGTATTATCGTGAAACCCCACGTGGTTAAAAAGCTAGTGCTACTAACAGTGCTCGCCGACGCCGTCAACATCCTGGTCGTGCTCTTCGGCTATTACTTGAAGGCTGTCTCACCACCAGTGTACCCTGGGGGTTCTCTCGAAGGGTTCGTCTTCCCGTTTAGCGGGGAGTTGGTAAACTTCTCATCTGTAAGCGTCGACCCGATGCCCCAAGTACTAATAGTCACAGCCATCGTGATAGGTCTAGCCGAGCTGATTTTTCTCTCGCTGATCACGTTCAAGCTTGGCTCTTTACACAAGACGCTCATGTTCAACAGGATGGAGGCTGAGGAGGAGTGAGGAGGATCCTAGTAGTAGCTCTATCTATAGCCCTGGTGTACCTTGTCTATACTGGAAGCCTAAGCGTGTCGGAGGCTTTGATATCCCTAGTTGTAGGGTTTGCGGCGGCATCCCTCATAGGGGGTGACCTCGTGGTAGACGAGTCTAAGCTGAGTTTGAAGAGGTTTATAGAGGCTGTTAAATACGCTTTCAAATACTTCACCATCATCGAGTACCAAGCACACTACCAGGTCGTGAAGGCTATCCTATCGAGGAACCCCGGGCTGAAGCCGGCGATCGTAGAGGTACCGTACGATGTCAACAGCGAGATAGCCATTGTAACTATTGCGAACTCTATAACAAACACACCCGGCACAGTGGTCGTCGACGTGGACGAGGAGAAGAAGAGGTTCTACGTTCACTGGATCTTCGCCGAAGCCTTCGAGGGGGAGGAGGCTAGGAAGGGTGTTTCAGCCGAGTTCGAGGAGTGGGCTAAGAGGATATTTGACTAGGTGATGGTTTTGTTCCTCGACGTCTACACCTACACGGCTCTGATGGCGGCCCTCACAGCTCTACTAGGGCTACTCGTGTACCTTGTGTTCTACTGGTTATTCCAGGAAGCCGCTGGTGGAAGCGAGGTAGAGGTGGATGAAGTCAAGAGGAAGATCGTTTTCTCAGGCTTCATTGTCGACGAGCCGGAGTTCCCCTCTGTGACAGGCCTTGTGAAAGACATCTTCTCGAGAGCTTTCCGGAGGGGGTTTAAGCTCGTTGAGAGGACATCCAGGGGGTTAGTACTAGACTGGTATCTAATAGGCTACCTGCTTATGCTAACTCTACTCCTCGTGGGTGTCGTATCATGGTTGGTGAAATAGCCTGGCTTATATTAGAGGCCGTCTTATACCCCGGCCTCTTATTCGTCGTCTTGATGATAATATTCACGCAGTGGCTCTACAGGAAGCTATCCGCTAGAATACAATACAGGAGGGGGCCCATACACGCAGGTCCCTTCGGCATCCTACAGCCACTGGCGGATCTGATAAAGTTGCTGTCGAAGGAGGATGTCTACAACGCCTACGGCCTCGTGAAGTCACCGCTCATCGTAATCTCGCTCGCTATCGGGGCCCTGGTGGCTATCACGTTAACCACCCCTCTCGCAATCCACCCTCTGTCCTCACCATTCGACTCAGTAGTGGTACTATACCTCCTCGCCCTAACCCCCTTTGCAATAGCATACCTGGCGGCATCAAACCCGAACCCGTACACGATGATCGGCNTGGCGAGGTACCTGGCCCTGCTGGTAGCGGCTGAACCACCGTTCGTGATGTCCTTCCTCACCCCGCTGATAATAGCCTCAAAGTATAATGGCGCAGACTACTCTATTTACGCGACCAGCGCGGTGTCTTGGAGGATCTGGCTGGAGAACCCGTTGGCCATGGCGCTAGCCACCGTAGCATCCTTCATAGGGTTAATGGCTATCCTGATGGTGAAGCCGTTTGACACGCCTGAAGCAGAGTCCGAGATATACTGGGGGCTGTTCACGGAGCTGGGTGGGCCGAGGCTCGCGCTCGGGATGTTCGCCAAGTTCGCTGAGAGAATAGTCTACCCGTTGTTCTTCACACTACTATTCCTCGGCGGGGCTTGGCCTCTCGGAGACACGGGTTTACCCTCAATACTGGTGATACTAGCCAAGTATCTCGNCGTGTTCGTGGTATTAACGATCATAGACAACAGCATGCCGAGGTATAGGCCAGACCAGGCTGTGGAGTTCCTCATCAAGTATCTATACCCTCTCGCTATCCTAGCCTTGGTCGCCGCCCTCCTCCTATGAACCAAGTTTTTT
>JGI20127J14776_1000426_pt1 | contig 10984 bp, 12 predicted proteins | sample JossMetagenome_2_FD_14776 | JGI IMG/M metagenome (IMG submission 14776)
ACATATCTCTCTAAATATAGATTCAAAAGATCATTCCATAGATCTAATGAGATGCTTCTCACATATGCTCTCGAAAGATCATTATAATCATAGATATCTGAGAAGTTTCTGTTATCTCTATAAATCTTTATTAGATCATAAACTCTTGTCAGATATAAAAGATATATATTCATAAGATCTTTGGATCTTAGGATAGAGATGTCTATTTTATTAATGTTCTGCTCAATTTTTCTAAGGCTTTCTCTGATATAACTAATCATCTGATTAGATAATTTGTTATAAAGATCCTTGTTATAGTTATATAAGTAGGCAAGAATATAGCTGTAAAGATTTATAGAGTTTAGATAAAGAATATTTGTTCTCGCAAGAAAAAGCTCATCGTCTTTAGGCATAGATTTATATAGATCATACATGTAATAGATGTCTCTGGCTAATGTTATGTTATATAGTTGAGCTGTCTCAAGACCTTTTATAAACTCATTACGTATATGTTCCTCATAGATCTTTTGGATCATATGAATATTTTCTTTCATCATAGGATCTTGATAAAGATTTTTATCAGAATAATTGGTATAAATATGATCGTGATATCCTGAGAATCCCTCTATCGATGAGACAGGTATCAGCTTAATATCTCTCCAAGAAGTTTTATAAAGATCCTCTGCTAAATAATTTGAAGAAGGCACATAAAAAATTTTTATAACTCCAAGACTTTTTGCTGCAGAGATCTTCTCATAGACGCCTCCTATGCTTTCTACGACGCCATCTAGATTTAATGCTCCTGTCCCAGATATGTTCTCGTAAATCTCTTTTCCTATGTTAGAGAATATATAGAAAAACATTAGACCTGCAGAAGGACCTCTCACAGATCTTGTCTGAGATGGAAAGATCATATATATGCCGTAGTTGCCAAGATCTGGATTGACAGTTCTCTCAGCTGTTATATACGCTACTAATAATGATATCAACGTGTCTAAACCAATTTCTTCAACACCTATTATGCTAAGATTCTTCTCATTAGCCACAGATAATACATTTATCTTAACCATCTCACCGCCTCCTCTCTCGGAGACGGCAGGTATATAAATAGAATAAGTTAAACAAGAGGGCCGACTGACATAAGATTTTGAAGAAAGGATGAGAGAATCATATGTAAAGATCTGCGATGATCCTCCTGCCACGATCAATAATATCATTATATATGTTAATATTCTAGAGAGATTTCTCAAATGTATATACCTCTCTATCTCTTAAAATAATTATCAGATAAAAAACAATATATTTAATAGCCTATATAATGTATAGTTGGTGATTAAATGGATCTGAGCAAAATACCGAAGACTTTCTCACCAAGGATCGGTCCGGAATGGGGTTCGGGAGGCGTCTTCGGTCTGAGATATTATAAAGATACTTTATACTTTACTCTAGCTTTTGAGGCTGAGAGTCATTTCATATATGATGAAGATCATCAGATATATAGATTTGAATATGTAGGCACAAAACCTGTCTCAGGCGGCGACACGTATAATGCTGTTGAGACTGTTGATGACAAGATATATTTCGGAGGATGGGTTCACGCGCCTGCTATATATGCTGGTAGAGAAGAAGGTGGCAGCAGAATATTATTTAATAACAAGTTTAGTCATGTTCATGAATATGATCTGAGGGAGAGATCTATTAGATTATTATGGAAAGAAAGTATTGGAGACGTTGAAAAATGGGCTGGGGAAATCTCGGAGATAATATATGATCCTGCATCAGACCAGCTTTTTTTAGCAAGAGCTGATGGACATGAGAATCTGGGGGTTTATATTTTGGATCCTAAGAGAGGCTCTATGAATAGATTAAGTGATAAACCTGCTTTGAAAGGATCTTATTATCTAGATTATGTATGTTTTGATATATCAACGATAGATGCTATAGAAGGCTTTCAATGTATAGATCTTTATACTAGAAAATGGTCTTACTATCAGATCAAAGATCTTTCTAAAATATCTATTGATAAAGGAGGCGCAAGAAACTATTCAATGGGTGTTGCAACACAAGGCTACGGAAGATTCTTTGCATTCACAAGAAGCGGCGTCTTTATAGGAAATCCTGTTGAGCCAGAGCTTGAGGAGATATCATTTGTAAGATTATTCGATTTAGGAACTTCAGGTCTTAGTCCTAGAAGAACCACTGTATTAAGTGTTGGAGGAGGTTTTCTAATATCTTACAACTCATATGTTGAGGCAGCATTTCATTTAGGTTCTCAAGAGCTTATTCTTCTCAGCAAGAGATTGAATTATATAACCTCACCTACAGTTCTTCTATATATAACTCCTCCTATGGCCAGGATAGTAGGTGTTTTCGGCGCCAGAATAACTTCTATGGAGAGAATAGGAGACAAAATACTTCTCGGATACTCAACAACAGCAAATTTAGGCGGGAGAGACGCTTCATTAATTGATAGCGGAGTTAGAGGAATAACTATTATAAATGAAGACATAATATTAGGAGAGAATCCTTCTTATAGCGCAAGAATATCTCTGGAGGATGTCAGTGGAAGAACCTTCGGCGGAATACCTCTCTACGGATATAAAGAGAAGATTCTTACGATATACTCTGATAAAGAGTCTGAGATGATTATATATGAGTATGATCTTGGTCTTCCACCTCAGCTATATTCAGAGGATAAGATAGAGATTAGAAAAGGTTTGAACAAGATAGATCTCAGCGGATATAGACATATAGTCTCATTTAACTTAAGAGATAAGATGAGTGGAGTAATGACTATAGACCTATTAACATGAAGTAATAACGTGATGACCTTTGAAATCTGATAGGCTGGCATTAGCATTTGATATTGGAGCGACATGGATCAGAATAGGATTCATAGGCTCCTCAGGAGAGATTATTGAGAAGATAAAGATAGAGACCAGAGGAGATAACGTTGAGGAGTTTGAGAAAAATATTTTAGAAGGAGTAGAACTTTTATCAAAAGATCTTTTTAAAGATCTGGTTGGCATCGGAATAGGAAGTATAGGACCTATGGATCTTAAGAAAGCAATTCTTAATCCTCCTAATATAAAGGCTAAAAATATCGATCTGAGGAGAATAATGAGAAAAATAGCGAAGGAGAAACCTGTTTATCTAGCAAATGATTGTGTGGCTGCAGTAATAGGAGAATATTTATATGGAAAAGGCAGAGGTTTCGAGAATCTTGTTTATATAACTTTGAGCACAGGAATAGGAGGAGGCGTCATAGTAGATGGAGAACCTCTTATAGGTAAAGATGGTAATGCTCATGAGATAGGTCATCTAGTTATAGACAGATCTTTGGGAGTTAAATGTGGATGTGGTGGAATAGGACATTGGGAGGGGATGTGCAGCGGATCTGGAATGCCACGTTTCACAGAGATCTTATATAAATCTGATGAGAAAACGTATAAAGACACAATATTAAAAGAAAAGATCTTTTCTAGAGAGCTGACAGCTAAAGATGTTTATGAGGCTTATTATAAAAATGATATATTGGCTAAGAAAGTAGTTGAAGAGTGTAACGAGATACATGCAGCTGGCACTGCATCTGTGATCAATGCATATGATCCTGAGATAGTTATATTCGGAGGATCTATAATATTAAACAATAGATGGATCCTTAGCGAGATAAATAATAGAATCAATAAATATCTGATCAATAGAAAGCCTATTCTTGAGATGACAGATTTTGGAGACGAAATAGTTTTGATAGGTGCTGGAGCACTTGTCTTAGGAGAATATCCTAAGAAGAATAGATTCAGGATCTTATGAGTTATTCTATCTTGTAGCCAGGCAGATCCTTTATTATCTCTCTAATCTTTTCATCTCTAATCTCACTAATAAATTTGGCGGCGACATCACTATTGAAAATCTCTTTTCTCATAAAACATTCATATCTCTCCCATGCTACAGATTTATAATATAACCTGTTTTTCTCAGCAGCATATCTAGGCATAAGAGCCAGATCAATCTTTCTCTCATTTATTGCTACAGCAGTCTCTAGATGAGTATTATACTCGCTTTCTAAACCTTTTACTTTATCAAGATCTTTATTTAAAATCTTTGAATATCTTCTGAGAAGATATTCAAATAATATTCTTGTTCCAGATCCTCTGTTTCTCACGCCAATTCTCAGTTCTCCATCAAAAATTTTTCTAAAGATCTCATCAAGATCTGTTTTTATTAACGACTGATCTTTGAAAGCTAAAACTTGTTCTCTCCAGTAGCTGATGATTTTCTCAACTCTATCTTTCAACCAGAATCTATCCAGATAACTATCGTTATAACTATCAGCCACAGGATCATATAGATGAATACATGCCACATCCACCTCACCTATAGATAACATTGCCAAAGAGAGACCAGAACCTAGACAGAGACTTTGGATCTTAACATCTTTATTTCTAACATTATTTATTAAAATATTGATCAGAAGATCGTCGCTGTGAGCTATAATAAGCTCAGGTCTTGTCACAGCTCCACCGCTCATATATAAAGATCCTAGTCTTTCGAGAAGACTTTTAGCATCATTATATATTTTCAGAAGCTCTTCTCCAAAAGATGTGAGAGATGCTCCTCCACCTCTTCCTCCTTTATATCTTTCAACTAGTTTCTCACCAGTCAATCTCTCTACACGATCAATTATGTCCCAAATTTTTGAATATGGGATCCCAAGGTTCTGAGCTGTTTTATATAGAGATCTCTTCTCTCGAATCTTCTCAAGAATCTGAGCTATAAAAGGATCTATGACTATTCTTCCTTTATACTCTATGTACACACTATATTTAACAACAAGATCTTCTCTTCTCATAATCTCAAAAAGATTTCTCTTAGAAAATAATAATTTTTGTTATCTGTTATCAAACAACTGATATATTTATAAATTTATTTAGCAACATGTTCATAGGGATTTATATGTATGTTGACAAAGGTCTATCTCACAAGATCATTATATCACTTCTTTTAATAATGATCCTTTTTCTAGCCGCATTAAATATATTACAATATTATAATATCTCAAAAGAGATTGGCAGAACCTCTGCTACATATACTATTACAACGACTTTATTCACATCATATCCTCCTCCGCCACAGAACGAGATTAGGATCAGAGTCAGTACTACAACATCTTTATATGCCACAGGTCTCTTAAGTTATTTAGCGTCTCAATTTAACAAACTTTATCCTACTATAAAAATTGATTTTATACCTGTTGGCACAGGTGCTGCACTTAAAATTGCTGAAAAAGGTGATGCCTGTGCAGTATTTGTTCACGCGCCTGATCTTGAACAACAATATATTAGTAAAGGAGTTCTTGAGTATGGAAGAATTTTTGCTTATAACTATTTTATTATAGTAGGTCCTTCGGATGATCCTGCCATGATTAGAAATGCTACTTCTGCTGAAGATGCTTTTAGAAGAATATATTATGCCGGAGAGTCTGGCAAAGCTATTTTTATTAGTAGAGGCGATAACTCAGGCACACATATTAAAGAGCTTTCTATATGGAATAAGACAGGTCTTGATCCTCATGGCAGGCCATGGTATAAAGAGGCTGGCGCCGGCATGGATCAAGTCTTGATCATGTCTAATGAGATGAAAGCTTATACTCTCAGTGATATAGGAACTTATCTTAAATTTAAGAAAGAGGGTAGACTGCCCTATTTAGAGGAGCTTTTTTCCAAAGGCTCTGATCTTATAAACATCTACAGTATGTATCTTGTAAAAAGCTGTTCATCTGATCTTAAGATTTATGCAAAAACGTTTCTAGATTTTGTATATGATAATCAGAAAGATCTTATAGGAAAATTTGGTGTAGAAGAGTATGGAGCTCCATTATTTAATCCTGCTGTTGGCAGAGAGAAAGAGTTGACATGTGAATGGCTACGAATTGCCGAGAGATCTTAAGATGGCTGAAGAAGAGATCATAAGTATAACATTAAGATCTATATGGATCTCAGGATCAGCTGCTTTAATAGCTTTTTTCATAGGAGTGCCTTTAGCATATGTTCTTGCCATAAGAAGAAGAGTTGAGCTGATATCTTCTATAGTAGAGTCTTTAGTAGGGATCCCTACAGTTGTTTTAGGTCTCTTATTATATTTTTTATTCAGCAGATCAGGGCCTTTAGGTTTTTTAAATCTATTATACACGCCTCAGGCGATTATCGTAGGAGAAGCTGTACTGGTGATCCCTCTTATAATGTCCACAAGTTTCAGAATATTGAGAAACTCCTTACATATATATGGAGAATTTGCTGTTGCCATGGGGGCAACTGAGGTTCAAAAAATGATTCTTGTTTTCCGAGAGTCTTATCTAGGTCTTTTAGCATCTGGCATAATGGGCTTTTCCAGAGCTGTTGGAGAGCTTGGGATTGCTCTGATGATTGGTGGAAATATAAAGGATTTTACAAGAGTGATGACTACAGCAATAGCTTTGGGAGTCTCTAAAGGAGAGTTTGAATCATCACTTGTCTTAGGATCTATATTAGTCTTTATAATGATAATGACATCAATAGTCTTGAAAATTATCGGTAGAGGAGTAAGATATTGAATATGATCTCTTTGAAAAACGTGTGGTATAAATATTCTAACTCTAGAGAATGGGTTTTGAAAAACATCTCTACAAGCTTTAAAACAAAAGAGATCACCGTTCTTCTAGGTCCTAATGGAAGTGGCAAGACTACTCTGATGAAGATAGGATCTTTAATCTACAAGCCTGTGAAAGGGTCTATTTATATAGATGATAAAGACTACTGGTCTTTAGATGACCATGAGAAGCTTATCATAAGAAGAACAATAGTTTATGTTCATGAGAAACCTGTGATCTTAAGAGGATCTGTCGTTGACAACATAATTTATGGATTAAGACTGAGAGGTTTTGACAAGAGAGAGGCTGTTGAAAAAGCTTTTGAAGTTCTCAAAGAGCTAGAGATCGAAGAACTTGCATATAGAGATGCTTCGCAACTTTCTGCAGGACAATCTCAGCTGATATCATTAGCAAGAGCATTAATATTGAAACCTCAAATAATGTTTTTAGACGAGCCGTTCTCTCATTTAGATAAAAACAGAAGAACAAAACTGATCAATATCTTAAGAAGAGTAAAAGAGGAAGATAGAGGAGTTGTAATAAGCATTCATGAAGAGGGTTTGGTAGAGAAGATTTCTCCAGATAATTTAATAGAGATCGAAAATGGAGAGATAATAAACATAAAGACGTCTCAAAAAATCTAAGTATAAAGATCTATGCGGGGGGTGGGATTTGAACCCACGCAGGCCTACGCCATCGGGTCCTGAGCCCGACCCCTTTGACCTGGCTCGGGCACCCCCGCCCTATAATGAATATCTTGTTTTTGAGATAAATAATTTTTATCTACAGATCTTTTTGTTTGAAATCTTCTAATTCTAATGTTTCACATGATATTTTTATAGGTTTTATCTCCAGAAGATCTATGTAGTAATCTATGTTTTCAATAAGATCTTTTAATAAATGAATTGGTGCAACAATTACTTTATCAAATATTTTTCTTGTCTCAGTCTCTCTAAGCGTTATTATAATTGGAATGACATGATCTGATTCTTTTATCCATGGATAGATCCTTTTTATTCTAAAACATTTTTTAACTAATCTTCTTATTCTCTCAATAAGATCTTCTGCAACTTCTTTTAGAATTTTCTCTCTACTTCTTCTCCAATGTTTACAATCTATCACATATGATCTTCTTTTAAAAACATCTGTTGCAAGAAGATCTATTTCAAATCCCAGTGGAGGAGAACTTCTCAAGCCTCTGACGACGTAATAGCCGTAGTTTCTAAATATTTTCTCAATAAATTTCTCAAAATCTCTCCAATCAAGATGCTCAGAGATTTTCTCAGGATCTCCTTTAAACTCTAGATATTTAAGCGCAAGATCTATTTTATCATATTTCTCTAGATCATAATATGAGATCCCTATGCTCTCTAATATCTCTATAATTTTTTCTTCAGAGATCTTGAGAGATTCAGAGATCTTTTTCAGATCATAAGCTCCTACTCTTAAGATCATTAACAAGATCTCTCGAATAATTCTCTCAGACAACACATCTCCATGTTCATAAAATAAAAATTTTAAATAAAATAATATAGACTCTGGTGGAACATATATCTAAACTTTCAGAGACTAGTTTAACAATTAGAGAATGGATAGAGTATTTCAGAGAGGCTAGAGAGATTAGAAGAAGATATGCAAATTGGGATTTCATAAGATCACAGCCGCCTAAAATCAGAATAGCATTAGAATACTATATAGAGACAGGAGATCTTTATAATGCCGCTAAATTAGCTGGAATGAGTATGGAGGAGTTTAATGAGCTGAGAATTAAAGCTGGGATCCCTAGCATTGGCTAGTGCTATAGCTGACACGTCATTTTTGATAGACTGGATCAGATATTCAAAGAGTAGACTTATATTCAGACTATTTGAAGTAATTTATATTCCAGAGAGTGTTTTAACAGAGATTAGAAGCGAAAGATCATTAACATGGATCGCAGAAGGTTTAGAAGAAGGTGGGCTCGCAATATTTCCTGAGCTGCCTGATATATCTAGAGAAGCATTGAATCTTGTTGCAAGAAGCAGAAGACTGCCTATAAGACCAGTAGATTATCCAGAGGCCTTCTGTCTAGTAGCTGGGAGAAGACTTGATCTTACAGTTTTGACTGAAAATGGAGGCGCAATAGCCTTGGCAAGTTATGATCCTGAGTATTCAAATGTTAAAATATTGAGAGGCATTGATATACTGTATCTATTATGGAGATCAGGCCTTATAAATAGTTTTAAAGATGAGTTAGAAATTTATCAACAAGAGACAAAACATATTTATTCTAGACGAGACTTAGATAGATATAGAGAGCATCTGAAATGAGCGAGAAGATATTAAAAGAGTGGATAGAACGTTTTAAAGAGGCTAGAGAGATTAGAAGAAGATATGCAAATTGGGATTTCATAAGATCACAGCCGCCTAAAATCAGAATAGCATTAGAATACTATGTAGAGACAGGAGATTTTAGAACTGCCGCCAAGATGAGTAATATGAGTGTTGATGAATTTATTGAAATAGCCAAGGAATCAGCGAACATACCAACTGTTGATTAAAAACATATTTATCAAAACTTTAAAATCTATAACAGATCTAGATCTCTTATAAATTAAGATTATAATTAGCTGTGAAGCTAGATCTTAAAGTTGATCATTTGTTTAAAACCTTTTTATACTTGCCTCCTTCGCTATAGGCAGAAAAACTTGTATAAACATCTATATGCCCTCATAAATATTAAACTCTCAGTTATATAGAAGAAATGACCCCTCCCCGCCCTTAAGGGCGGGGTTTCGAATCTCTGGGTCTCGGGTGTTAGCCCTCTGGAGGGGGATTAATGATTTCATGCCGTTATGTGTTATAAGATAGCTCTCTATTTTTCTTGATATTATTATTTTATATCCTATTCTTTTTGCTATGTTTAATGCCGCATTTATATCCGCGTTAATCTTTTTATTAGTCTTTCTACATATATATAGTCCTCTGTATATTCTTCCGTTTCAATGTATTTCTCCACATATAGAACATTTTTGGCTTGTATAATCCTCTGGAATTACCTCAACATCTATACCATATTCGATGAACACATCTATTATCCATAAAATAATTTTTCTATACCACCATATGCTAGTGTTATACTCATTACCATTATCTTGATTAAGCATGATCGGGTATCCAATGTATATCTTCTCAACTCTTCTGCTCCATAACGTCTCAGCTAGAAATCTAATAGCTGTTCTATAGAGATGTCTAAATCTCTCATTCCTCTTATATAATGCTTTAAGATATTTCTTATGATACTTTATCCATGTTAAGAACCCAGCGTTTTTAAGCAGATCTCTTACAGCCTGATATGTAGCGATCTCTCTTTTCCACCAGTAATACTCAGATTTAATAGATCCTCCTTTGACGAGTAATGCTGACCCGTCTGAGACTACTATGGCAAACAGATTGTTAAAACCCACGTCTATGAAGGCCTTTTTATCTCCAACAGGATCTCTTTGCTTGATAGATCTAGGATTAAAGATCCTTTTTTTCTTATCTTTATAACTAGGCTTTATATACCCCTTTGGATTTGATTTAGAAGGTTTTTCTCCAACTTCTATAGATATATAGACGAACCATCTGCCAGCCACATAAATAATCTCAAGCCTCCTCTGCTTGCCCTCCCATCTTATCCTGCCAACATATCTTATACTAAGTTTAAAATCTTTAAGAATCAGACGACCATCACCTTTATTAATAGGCTCTAAAAAGTATCTATCATTTCTAATCAACATATGGATCTTCTTTTCACCTGTGATCCTATCTTTCCAATAGCCTAGTGGAGAAATCTTTCTAACATGTGGCGGCAATCTTCTCAGTCTCTTCATTTTCAAAAGCTCAAAAAAGAATCCCAGGCCTCCTCATTTTTATTAATAATCTGACCGGCATTAACGCCTAGAAAATTCTTATATTTATAATAATATCTTCTGTTGATCTCAATTCTCTTCTCAGACGTCAAATCATCTCTGAAGAACAGCTTTCTCTTCTCATAGTTAAGCTCATTCCACAGTCTGACACATGTCAAGCCGATGTTAAACAATATCTTCTCTTCATGCTCCTCTGGAAGCAATCTCAGCCTGACAGCTCTTTTATTATTCTTTTTTCTCTTCTCAACAAGCTCTCTAAAAAACTGAAGAGGGTCAGAGCCTTCGGCGGACACATCTCGGGGATTCCCCCCGCCGGACATTCTGAATTTTCTGTCCGCCAAAGACCCGACCCTCAAAATATTATAAAAACTTATAAAATATACCCCGCCCTTTAGAGCGAGGCTTGCTCTTACGTTGTCATACAGAGCCTCGTCTTAAAAATTAGACGTCTTTAAATTATAATAGAATCTTTTTAAATGCTGAT
>JGI20127J14776_1000427_pt1 | contig 10981 bp, 5 predicted proteins | sample JossMetagenome_2_FD_14776 | JGI IMG/M metagenome (IMG submission 14776)
GGCTAAACGCCTTCGGCGGTTCCTCTTGCCCCAAATCACCGCCGTAGTAGTGTCCATTCCACCTACCCTAATCCTATTCCTCACCTTGGCGGATGCGCTTGGAGAGATGGGGCCCCCCGGCTTTGTCATCAGGGGTTTAATGGGGGTTGAAGCATTCACGCTCACCGTGATCTCTCTCTACCTCAATGGAGCTAGAGCTCTCTAAATTGAACATGTTTATCCAGCTACACGCGGGGCACGCCTTAGTAGCCATTGTGATATCTGCCGTCTGAATGCTTGTTGAAATATTTGTTGTAAACCCATTGTAGCCTCCCGAACGAGGTGATCAACACCCTCCAAGAAAACCATGAGGCCGATGCTGGTGAACTCTACGGCTTTCTTCAATAGAGGCTTATGATTACCGCGGTAAAATAACGATTTGAGAGGGGTTTGTTCACCGCATGGTTGAAAGACGAGGAGGTGCATACAACCAGGTAATCAGTGGCTCACAAGGGCTATTTGATGGTAAAAGCTGCCCTAATTAACTGATTAGAAGAAGTATAATAGCTACTCGGATACAAGGCCGCTCCCATCGCAATATAAGCTTTGCCCCCGTAGTTGTCTTCAACCGTGAAATAGGCTTTGATGATCATGGGGAGAGCGCTGCCTGGTTTCAGCGGGTCGAGGAAGCCAACTGATGAAAGCTCCACTGTGAATGTTCTGCCGACCATACTCCTGTCAGAAACATTACCTGGCTTATCAACTTCGTGGATGGTTGATACAACCCCGTCCCAGGGCTCCGAGTGATCCGCCCATAAGTAGGACTCGGCCTTCAACTCCCTGGTTGAGCCGTACTCAACGGAGATAGCTGGGTTGCCAAAAATTGACACCGTGTAGGATATCCCTTGACCACCACCCATATTCCTAGGCTGCCAGTCCCCGACCACCTGCCCCGGGAACCGCCAGGTCAGCCAGTCAACCGTTGTATTGAACTTCCTAGGGTAATGATAATTTGCGGTAGGGAATGGACCCCAGTAACATTTGGTTTCGTAACCAACAGCACTGTGCTCCACGTGGATGAACCAGGCATGATACAGTATTCCAGCCGCGGTCGTCACATTCCCGTAGAGTATGTCTAGCTTAACACTCATAACCCCTGTGACCTCCCCGCAGAGGCTACCAGTCATATTCGCGGTAATGTAGCCGACGTAGCCAAGTGGCACTACATCCCTCCAGCTTATTACTGTCCCTGCCCCGAGGACGCTTTGAAGTACACTGCCACCTGATTCCGGGTTGATTAGGCCGCTCATTCTCAGGGATTCCAGCAGAATATACGGTTTGTCGAAGAGCCTGTCAACTATTATAATCCCCCTAGGGTTCGTCGAGAACACTAATGCCTCAGCCGTGGAGATCCTTGGATCTAATGGGGAGATCTGTTTTTTATCTGTTGGAACAGGGGCATTGGGGTCTAAGGGAAGTATGAGGGCCTCGCCTCTGTACTCGAAGTATTTCATGATAATGTCGAACACGCCCCAGGCCTTTCCAGCATCGTGCTCTGGGTTTAGAATCATTAGTGCAAGCCTACTAGTCTCCCCAAGCGATCTGGTCAATGTATCCAAGACGTCAACGGCTTTAAGCTTGGAGAGATCGTCTACGTGGACGACGACGAGGCTACCCTCGGCGACTACAGGGAGGCTTGTTAGGCCATCTAGCTTGTACACCTGGTTAAACCCTAGCTGGGAGAGGGGGCCGGCATCAATGTAGCTTGAGGCCTGGCCGACAATGTATATTGAGACGCTACCAGCTGTCCTCGAGTCAACTATATTCTGGTAGGATGGAGTTACTGTCTCCCCTGTCGCCGACCCAGGCTTGACGAAGGCGAGCCCCAACGTAACTACTACAAACACTACCAGAACCAGGACTAGCCCAGTTTTCCCAGAGATACTCATTCGACTCCACCCACTATACTTTGCTTTTTTTTTAAGGTTTTAAAACCTTTTTGCTATGAGATAGTAAGGTGTACGCGTGGAGATCGGCGCCCAAGCACTAGTAGGCCCTTCATATTAAATTTCACGGGGCTGTGCTTGGTGTTCGCGGAGTAGTTTAAAGGAGTATATGCCGCCGGGATTTGAACCCGGGTCACGGGCTCGAAAGTCTTGATTTCCACTGGGATCTATTCACGATCAGTTTTTCTGAGCGTGAACTCTATTTCCAATTTGAAATCCCTTGTTATTTCAATTGTTTAATAGGATTTATTTACCGATGGTGTGTTAGCACACTTCATTGTGTCGATTAATAAAAGTATCGCAATTTATCGTGCTGGTCCACTAACCACTAGTGGCTATGAATTGTTAGTTAATGCCGAGAGATCTAGTAGCATTGTGGGGGCTTTAATGAATCTAGCTAGGGGTGGCCGAGTCAAAGTGTGCTTTATTTAGCTAGATTTGTGGATCCTTGTCGATGGTTTATGTCTTAATCTTTATTAAAGTATATTAAAGTATATTAGTACCTAGTATTGGAGTTAATACGAGCCTAAACCCGGCTAATGAGTAGTGTGGTTTTAATGGGTGCTATATCTAGAGTTGTGCAGGTGGTTTCACTTGGTGTATTGTTGGTGTTGCTAACTCTACTTATTCAGGGGGCAAATCATCCTCACACTTCAAACCCTACTTTAACCTATATTGTACTCGATTCTTGCGGTTACGAGGTTGCAAGAGATTTAGTTAAGAAATACCCCGAGCTCTATGGAAGGATCTTATTTCAAGTTGGTTTAAACGAGACAATTAAATCCCCACTAGTGGTTTTAGCTACGAATATATCAAGGGGTGAATATAGTGATGTAGTTGGGTATTTATCAAGGTTTAATGGCTTAGTCGTCTCTACTGATGTCGTGTCCTCTAAGGGGGCTTTGGATAGTAGTGATCTATGGAGTTACTGTCTACATGGTGATCAAGAGGTCCTAGAGCGCGTTGCTAATAAGATTATTGAAAGTGTGAAGACACAGCAAAGTACTACTGTTCTAGCGCCAACAATGGGTTTATTGGCAATAACCATTGTCGTTGGAGGTGTATTTATTGCTTCATCATGTGACGACATTAAAGACTTAGTACGCAGGATCAAGATTCCACTACCATTAATTATACCAATTATACTGAGGGAAAAAGTGAGTGCGGAGAATGCATTAAACCACTCCATTAGGTTGAAAATATATGAAGTAGTGAGATCTAATGGCGTGGTCCCCTTCTCGAAAATACTAGAGCTGGGTGGAAAAGCTGTGGTTGAGTGGCACACTTTTATCTTAACGAGGAGTGGGTTAGTAATAGAGTTGAAAATAGGTAGGGGTAGGAGGAAAAAGAGGTACCTGGCTATGCCAGACCCCGGGGTTCTATTAAAGATCCTTCCAAAACTAGATGAGAGAGTTGAGTGTGTAATTGAGAATAGACTTAAACCACTAGAGAAAATAGCGGAGATCTGCGGCCTCGACTCGCAGAGTGTAGTATCGATCTTACGACTCACAGGGAGTATGGTCTATGGATCAAGCACTAGTTTCAGGGCTACTACACGCTGAGATCATTAAATTGGGATTAACCATTAATGGATCTAGAGGAGACTACTATTTAAACTCAACTAGGTAGTTGATGTCTGCTTTGCACTCATAATTCTCCTGAGTAGTATGTAGTAGTATATTGTCTCAGCTATATAGGGTATTGTAAGAGATACTAGTAGTAGTATTATGTATGCTGGTGGATTTGCGAGTAATATGTAGGTAAGCACAAGGCTCACGGCGTACAGTGTATATATGAGACTCCGTGGAATGACGATGTTTTTTATAATTATATAGGTTGTCAATATAATTGACGGTTTTCTACTTACAACATACTCATTATTCGGCGTTCTAGAAACCAAGCCCATTCTCTCAAGTCTCTGTAGAACCCTCTGTGCTTTCCCAGGGCTACCATAGTTCATTAATCTCTGAAACCCACGAGTTGTAACTGGTTTACCATACCTAGCTAGCCTCAAGTATACTCGAATAGTCTCTAGTAATACCTCCTCGCTAATACCCATTTTAAACTACCCACTCAAAACACATGGGTATCTATATTGGTGTTTAAAGCTTTAGAGCTATTAGGAAAAAACTCTCTTCGACCTGAGTAGAATATAAGATATTAAAACAACCAATAACGCCACGAGTATTGATACTACAACCTCCTCATACCCTCCTCTCCTTAATTCTGGCGTTGGAATTTGAATCCCCGTGATCTGCGTGGATTTCGTAATCCCCCCTGCCGACGATTGTGAACTTGTTGATCCCTGAGTGTATGGACTTGTAGACTGCGGGGTTTCCTGTGTTTGCGAGCTAGTTATTTGTGATGTTGTCGTGTATGTGGCGGGTGTAGTACTAGTCAATATTGTATATGTTGGAGGTGTGTTTGCCTCTTCATATAATACACCCTTTATAAAGCCATTCTCTACGAGATATTTGTACGTGTACCAATTCATGAGTTGATCGTTGTAGACTAGGCGCTTATTCCACCATGCGTATCCAACACCTAGAGATCCTTTTAGACTAGCTATATCCATGTCTGTAATTCCATAGATCACTCTATACTCAATGAGTAAACCAAGTACTTTCTCCGCGACTGTACGGTACATGCCGAGTAGTTGATTATTGTAGTATAGCTCTAGGAGCCTCGTAGTGTTAGAAACGCCTATTCTAACGCCTAAGTAGTACTCACGAGATTCTCCATCAATTACGCCTGGAATGTATGGTGCCCCATTGACAAATGTGTCTATATAAATGTATACTTTGAACTCCCCAAGGTATAACTCGTAGAGCTCTACAATGCCGTAGTATTTACTGAAGAATAGGCTCTCGAAGCATATGACATTACTACTCACCGGTGTAGTCTCAGTGTACTCCACCACAGAGTTCCCCTGTTCTCCTTGGTGTTCACTAGATAAAACTGTGAATACTGGGCTACTTACACTCGTGGATGTAGTCGTAGTTTTCATAGTTGTGGTCGTCACTATGGGTGATGTAGCTTCTACAGGACTAGGTATCTTAACTATACCTGGTATTTTAACTAAATTACTAGAGTTAATGCCTATATTAGGCTTATTTAACACGAACTCTACTTCGTAGTTTTCTATTATAAGGCATTTATAACTGAGTATAGTGTAGTCGCTGGTTCTACCCGTGTTGAAAACCACTAGACTTGCCAGGATCAAGGTTAATACACCCATGGTAATAAATAATTTTAAATATCCATGTAGACTCACACTCTCACCTATACTGTAATCTATGGTTAAGTAGTATTTAGTACCCAGCGTTAATGACGGTATTGTCTCGGATACGAGACAATGATATCTTATTCAAGGACTAGACGTAAATCACATGATAGAGTAACCTATAGTTGAGGAGTTTAGAGGATGTGGGAGTGTTAAAAAAGATTAAAACGCGGCTTTACCTTCTCTTTGCAAACGCTACGTATAGTACTGCGAGTAGAGTAACTACAGATGTCGCCAATGCTCCAATAGCGTATGTTGACAAATTCCCAGCCTGGCTCTCCACTTTACCCACCTGGTTCTCTATGCTACCTATTTTGCCTAGTAATTCATTGATCTTTGCTATAGTTGAGTCATTCAAAGTCCTCGTATCTATCGGTAGCTTGTTCTCTATTAACTTACCTAGAGCATCCGCCTTTGCAACTATATCGCCATATCTCGTCTCTATTATACCGTGTAATTCTCCACTCTTATCCACTATTAACCCAGTGAGAGTAGCGTTGACGTTTCTCAACGCATCCATTAAGTCTCCTAGTTTAGCCTCTAGATCGCCGATCTTCGTCTTGATGTACACCACGTCGTCTCTAATGTTTGTAATAACCGCATCTAGTGCTCCAAGACGCTCTAGTATTGTAGATACGTTGACCTCTAGTTCACCGAGTTTCGTTATAATGGTGACCGTGTCGTTCTTGACATCGCCGATCTTCGCGTCAAGGACATCTAGTTTAGACAATATTGTATCTATTTTCACCTCTAGCAACCCGATCTTTGTCTTGATGTACACCACGTCGTCTCTAATGCCAATAATTGTCGCATTGAGTAAGTTTATTTTCCCGAGTAGTGTGTCTATTTTGACCTCTATTACTCCTAGATTACTCTTTATTATTGCTGTGTCGTTGAGTACTGTGTCTATCTTTAACTCTAGCTGATCTGCTGCTAGTAGTAGCTGGTCTAGTTTACTTAGTACATTGTCTAGTCTACTCTCTACAGTTATTGTTGCCCTTTCTAAGACGTTGCCTGTTGTAGCATCTACTACTAGTATATCGTGGTTTCCTGCCTCAACTAGCGGTATGTTTAGCTTAATACTGAATGCTCCAGATACGTTAGCTCTATAAATTGACAAGTAGTTTCCATCGAGGTATATGTATACTTGTTGATACGGTTGTAATCCAGTTGCTTCGACATAAACTACTCCCGGTGCTGGGACAACTGTTGGTGTTACAACCACTTTTGACAATACATATAGTGTCGCATATCCATAGTATAGCATGTCTTCTGTTGATACTTCAAACAAGTGTCCACCTCCAGGTATTAGTGGAACAGTGAATTGTAGTGTCGCAGAACCGGATTCATCTGTCTCTACAGTTGCAAACAGTGATCCATCTAGGTATACGTAGAGCGTCGTATTTGCTGGTCCGCCAGTAATGTAGAGTATGCCGGAGTCTCCAACGTGTAAGTATGGATTCACAAGTGTAACGTTTAGTGGTTTACTTGCAACCCATATTACTGCATTGTATATAATGTTCCATGCATCGCTCGTGAAGTAGCTTGGTTGGTTCCAGCTTGTCGGTGCGAAGCTAGATAATAGTGCCCACTTAACCCCATTATCAAACACTTTCCACGCTACTGCATTACCCCATATACTGCCTCCAACATAAGTATCCGCTATAGGCGTCCCCGAGAAACCTGAGAACCACGAGAAGTCTGCACCTGTGTATGCAATGATCTTTACAACGTCTCCTACCCTGTATCCTCTTAATATTGGGTGTGAACTAGTGACTTTTATGTATACTTCGCCATATCCATAGTTATAGCCTACTGATGGTGGGTCGTTTAAGTACCGACTTAATACTTTTATTCCATATCCATAGGCCCCCCAGCTATCCATCCATACTACTCCAACACCCATTTGCATAGTTGCATTTAGGAATGCCTGGAACTCCGCTGAGCTTGGGAATGCTACACCATAGTATCCCGCATATATCACGGCATTGTACATTCCAGCTAGTATGTCGTTTGTTAATTGAGTTAAGTTAGTGTAGTCTTCCGCGTACCATCCAATCGAGTTGAAGAAGCTCTTTAGTGAACCAGCATAATCCCACATTATCGCTACTCTCGGTAGTCTCTTCAACACTATGTCGCCTAGGTTTACGGTCTCATTAACACTCACTGTTACCGCTACCTCCTTGGTCTTGTAGCCTGGGTAGCTAATTCTTAGTGTATAGGTTCCCTCGGGTAGCCAGGTATAGAATTGCCCTGTTGCATTAGTGGTTAATGATATGGGTGTGTCTACTACCTCTACTTTTGCACCGGCTAATACTGCTCCATCGCTACCAACTACTCTACCAGTCACGAATCCATGTGGTAGTCTAGGCATGTATATTGTGACCTGTGTATACAGGTGTGACTCAAATCTCCTACCGCTGGTCAACGGCTTGATGATGCCTAGGACGGTGTTGATTGCTCTACTCATTAACTCTCTACTCTCTATGCTTAGTGATGTCGTTGTAGCGTTCCACGCTAGTAGTACCGCGTTTTCTAGTACTTTCTTAGTGTTATTAGTGTACATTCCATCAGATCCGGGCTCCAAGTACTGCATCCAGTAGCTCTCAGCCCAGCTACCGAGATAGTACCATGGTTTATTAGTGTTAGAGTACCACTCCGCGACTCCAACGCCAAAGTATCTCTCGTATCCAGACCGCGTGTCTCTAACATAGCCTAGTATGTTGAATCTACCTGTGGGGTCTGTGAAGTTGTATACTACATAGTCTACGTAGCTACCATTCCCTAAGTAGAATCTATTCGGGTATCCTGGAACATCTGGTGTAACGCCATTGAATATTGGGTGTGTAGTGTTCAACATCTCGACTTGTACATAACTTGGTGATGGATATGAATAGAGCCTGCTATTGGGTGCTGGGTATCCATTCGCTACTAGCGTCGCATTGTGTAGCATTAACACATATATACCGGGGTATCCAGAGTAGCTTGTGCACAGCCATATTAGTGATGCACCACTAGCATCAGCGAGTAGGTGTAGTGCTAGCACTGTTGTATTTGATGGATAGTCATACTTTGAGGGCTTCGTGTGGTCTATGACTACTACCTTGGGGTTTATGACTCCATTAACCCAGTCTTGAACTAGTACATCCATGTCGTTGTATTCAACCACGGGTAGTCCGAGGTTTTGTATTATTGTCTTCAAGTGTGGCTGTGTATAGTAGTCTACGTTAGCCAAAACCACTACTGTCGGTGGTATTGGCTGTAGGCTGAAGTTAACCCAGGTTGTTTGCGATGGAATCACTATTACGCCAGTTACATTCGCCTGCGCATACCCGGGTTTCCAAGCGTATACAGTGTAGTTTCCTGATGGGACATTCAGCTCGTAGTATCCCGCGGCATCGGTGTAGTTGGAGACTAGTGCTCCACCTACATATGTCCATACAGCGGCGTTTGGTATTGGGGCGTTTGTCACTGCATCCTTTACGTATCCAGCTATCGTGCCGTTTCCAACTGGGTATAGCTGGAAGTTCACTATGACTGTCTCATTTTCTCCAAGAGTGACGCTTTTTGCGCTCGGTGCGTACCCAGTTGCACTAGCGTTTAACGTGTATGTTCCCGGCGGTACGGATACAACATACACTCCATTAGCATCTGTATATACTGTTAGGTTTAATTCAACAACAGTTACACTAGCACCTGAAATAGGTGTTCCAAGTATAGCGTTTGAAACGACGCCAGTTATTGTTCCATTTAGTAATACTACTTCAATAGTCTTCGTTATATTCTGGTAGCCCCAGGCAGAGAACACTAGTGTATAGTTTCCAGGGTCTAGTGGTATCTTGAATCCACCAGTAGCGTTTACTTTGAAAGTCTGGTTAATCTCCAGCACTGTTACTGTAGCCCATGGTACGGGCTCGCTAGACACTTCATCTAGTACAAAGCCCTCTACACCAGTCTTCTTAGCATACTCAAAGGCTTTTCTCACTGCTTCATATGCATCTATTCTACCCCATCCATACCTAATGTCTTGTCCGGGCTCCCCAAAGTCTATTGCAGTAGAGTTTAGTATTAAGTATACTTTCTCAGGGATATTTGGTACATCGTAGTTAAGCCAACCAGCAGCCTGTAGTATTAATGCGACAGTACCAGCTACGTGTGGTGTGGCCATTGATGTGCCACTCCACGCTTCATATCCTCCACCAGGTACAGCACTCGTAATACTGACTCCGGGAGCTGATAGATCAGGCTTGATGTAGGTGCTTGGATACGTGCCGAAGAATGGCCATGTGGGGGGTGGTGATGGCCAAGTCACTACTTTACCGCTACTCCAGGATGCAACAGCGTCGTTTATGTCTGTTGCGCCTATTCCAAATACCCCCCATATATTGCCCGGGTTACTTGTTGTTCCAGGTCCACTATTGCCAATAGCTGCTACGGGGACTATATTGGCTAGTAGCATTGCCTCTATTGCTGGTAGTAAGTCGTTATTGTAGTATTCATTAGCACCCCAGCTCATTGACACCACGTGTGCTGGTAGACCAGTATATACTTTCTGGCCATCTGGAGTCAAGTAGTATGGGTTTACAGTCCACTGCATACCGGCTAATACTTGTGCAAATGTCCCGCTACCACCTGGTAGTACTAGTCCATGCATTAGTGTTGCGCCGGGTGCTACGCCAATTAAGATATCCACTGTGTTTCCACCGAGGGCTGTTCCACTACAGTGTGTTCCGTGTCCATGTGTATCATGTGGTGTGCTTCTAACTGGGTTTCCACTACTATCAAACTCCATCCATCCACCTGGGTAGTATGGGTCTCCAGGTATAACGCTGAGCATTTTACCTGCTAGCGCTGGGTGTGTTATGTCTACACCAGTGTCTAGTACGGCTATTCTAATCCCCTGACCTGTTACTCCGAGAGCCCATGTCTCATTAGCCCTGATCTTGAATATACCCCAGCTTGAAACCTGCGTAGTCTTGGTATCAGTAGTCTCTCTATACACTGGCTCAATGACTCTAACTTCGAAGTTCTCGAATACCCTGACTACATCCGGGTGTGCGGCGATCTTTAGTACTAGTTCAGCCGGGATCCTCACGAGTATTACATTGTCTAGCCAGAATCTATTCACTACTACTCCTCCTAGAGATTCAATAAATTTAACTACAGGCCTCTGAGTGTACTCAGCCCACCACTTTAAGGCATTAACTGCAGCATAGTAATTACCCTTGACACTCAGTGCGAGGTCGCGTTGAAGAGGCTTTAATCTAACAACAACCTCGACTACCTCACTACCTTTATACCCCGCGAGCTTCTTCAATAATAGTGGATGTACTTTAGACTCAATACTACTAGCACTCACTATGGGTAGTATTGGAGTTAGGAATGATATTATGATTACAAATAAGGCGATTATAGATACTATACGGCTATTCATACAGTCGCACACCCAGGTATGGTATATAATAAACACGGGATAGGTTTATATACTTTAAAGGAGCAAAGAAGTAACAACACAGATTACTCGGCATCTAGATCTAGAGATTTATGTAATTAGCAAAAGTTTTTAATGAAACAAGCCCTGTAGCAAATTAAAACAAGTAAATAAAGGAGAGTGCGCCGCCGCCGGGATTTGAACCCGGGTCACGGGCTCGACAGGCCCGCATACTAGACCGGGCTATACTACGGCGGCCCCGTAGATTTGGATACTGCAGAG